>MDTF01003763.1_pt1 | contig 14462 bp, 16 predicted proteins | sample 811191 | NCBI WGS metagenome assembly MDTF01 (sample SAMN05326649, study PRJNA326480) | marine metagenome | isolation source: seawater | place: Southern Ocean | collected 2011
AACGTAAACTAGTTAAAGTTGTAGTTAATCTTAAAAGCTTAACAGTCTCAAAAAAGAAACGGATAGACAAAGGTTTTAAACTTTGAGGATTAATTAAAGACTGTTGGTGGTTAAGTAAACTTTGAAGGTTACCACCTTTAACTTGATTTCCCCATTTTAAAGATTGAACATTAGAAAGAAGGTTAAAGCTAGATAAGGAAAAGTACTTTGAAGTCCCAAGCTTATAATCTAACAAAAAGGTTTTTGACCAAGAAAAACGGCGTTGTACAAATTTTTTTTTTGTGCTTTTAAATAGGGAGAAAGCTTTTTTAAATATTAAGGAAGGAGGGTGTTTTAAAAACGGTTTTTTTTGCAAACTGTTTGTAAAAAGGTAAGGTTTTTGGAAGAGGGTATTGTTCGAAGGGACAGGACCCCCGAAAGAGCCTCCTGTCAACAATTTAAATCGACTTTGATCATTAATAAGTTCGTTAGTGTCGAAAATAAATCTTTCTTTTAACGCTTTTAAAAAATAAGTTTTTCAAATGACACGTGAGTAAGAAGGTTTTAACTTAAAAGTTTTCCCTTGTTCATAATTTTTTGCAACGAAAAAATAAGAGTTTTGGGCATTAAAAGGTTTTCCGATAAGGTGTTTAGAGGAGGAGTGTAAGCCGGTATAAGATTCAAAATAACTTACCGTAGGGTAATCCTTTAAAATTTTTACCTTACGAGAAAAAAGAGGAAGTTTTTGTGTATTCGAAAAGTATTTTTGCGAAATTAAAGAGTTTAAAGGTAACTTAAAGTTACTATTAACCCATTTTAGTTGAGCTAAAAAGTGTATGTTGGTAAAAATAGAGTTAAATGAAGGTTTTTCTTTCTTTGTGTTTTGAATTACCCAAAAAGCTGTAAATGTACTTGAAGGGAGGAGTGAGGAGGTTTTTTTTCTTTTGTAAAAAGTTAATAGTTTTTGTAATGTATAAATATTAGGTGTTAGTCTATTTTTGTACTTTAACATGATATCTTAATATATACTAAAACCAAACAGTTTCTAACCGTTTTGCTTTTTTAGCCGTTAAATCAAGTGTGTTGATTTTTTTTATTTTTTTTTTAAATTTTCGCTTTAATTTTTTATAGTCAACTTTTTCTTCTCGAATATCTTTAGTTTTAAGGTATTGAGTTTCTGAAATATAAGTTTTTAAAATACGGTTTGAGGAATAAGCTGTTCACGCATTAGATCAAGTTCGTTGACCTCTAATAGGTTTTCCGATGGAATGACCCCGCCCTCTAAAAGTTTTAATCAAATAAAGACGAATTAAGTTTAACCTTGTTAATTCAGAAGTAGGTTTATTAATACTTCCAACCTGTGCAAGTATTAAATTGATAGACCGTAATACCTCTTTACCATAAAAAGGGAGTAGAGTTTTTGATGATAAAACAGTTTGATACATTTCGAAACGTTTAATAAGGGTGTTTTTAAAGGTGTTTTTAATTCCTCCAACATTGTTAAATAAAAATTTTAGAGACGTTTCAAAAGAAGCTAATGAACCGTTAAATAAAAAACTAGTTTTTCAATAAACTGATAGTACATGTTCAAATTTCACTTTATTTAAATTTCGTAGTCTTTCCCCACGGTGTTCGTGGGTATTTAATCGTTTTCGTACGACCCCCGTGAGGATGGTCGTGAGGATTACAAGCAACCCCTCGAGTTCGAGAATTTACTCCAAATTTTCGTCAATAACCAGAACGAGTGTCTCGTAATAGCTTTTTATTTCTTAAAGCTACGGATCCAATCATAATTAAAGAGTATATAGAAAATATTTTTCGGACTCCAGATGGAAGTTTCACCAAAGCAGTGTGAGAAACCATGTCAACTTTAACTAAATGAGCCCGTGTCCCAGAACTCCTAGCATACTGAGCTCCTCGACCAGGAATTAGTTCAAGAAGAGAGATTTTTAAATTATTTTTAAGTTGATAAATAAAGTAATATGTCGGGTTTGGAAACAATTTTGAGGAAAAAGGTTTTTTAGTTTTATTATAAATGAAACTGAACATTTGTCAGTTTTCATTTAGTTGTAAAAAACTTGTTCCACCGTTTAGACTATAAACTAAAGCAGTTAATTTATTAGAAAAAGGGATTAACTTTAAAGAGATAATGAAAAAAGTTGATGACGTACGTGGGGTATAATTTATAAATGGTGTTTTCAATCTATAACTAAGAGACGATTTTCGACGACATACTAATCGACCAGTATTATTTCGTCCAGCTAGAGAAAATTTTCGATAAAAGTTTTTTAGCTTTAAAGATGGAACGTTTATTTTAATTTGTTGTTTAACAACGTTACGAGAAGCGTTTGAGGTTACTTGAAATTTTTTTAAAAACAAAATTAATTTTAAACGTGGTCTCCACCGTACCACTCATTTGATCTATTTAAATCTGAAAGGAGAAATCCAATTTTTCCTTGAAGTTGAATTAATCCGAAAAGGAGTGCTTCAGCAGTAGGAGGACAACCGGGAACGTAAATATCTACCGGAATAATTCGGTCACAACCCCGAACTACTGCGTATGAATAGTGGTAATAACCACCCCCATTAGCACAACTTCCCATAGATAAAATTCAGCGAGGATCAGGTAATTGTTCATAAAGACGACGTAATGTTGGAGCCATTTTATTGGTTAAAGTACCAGCGACAATGATTAAATCAGAATGTCGAGGAGATGCTCTAAAAATAATTCCGAAACGGTCCATATCGTACCGACTCATAGCCGAGTGCATCATTTCAACTGCACAACATGCTAATCCAAAAGTTAAAGGTCATAAAGAACCTGCACGTGCTCATGCGATAATTGATAATAATTTAGTCGAAATTCATTCAAGTTTCATATGTCGTAATAGGTTGTACTATTTTTTTTTTTTCGACTTCTTCGCTTTGAATAAAGCCAAATGACGATTTCAAGTAAATTCACCGAATTTAAAACCTATCATTCACCGATTAATTAACCGTTTATGGAAAGCTTTTCCTGTATACACTTTTGTTTTTAAACCTACAAAAGTTAATGGTATGGACGATGATCTATCGAAAATAATTTTTTGCTTTGTTCTATGGATTTTGTTTTCTGTCATAATGAAGACTTTACGTCAGGTAGCTGAACTTGCATATTTAACTTTAAAAGAAGTTTTTGAAGAGAATAGTGACAAAAATAAACAAAGTTTTTTTACTTGAGTGTTTGATGTAAACAAAGTAAGATTAAAATCTTGTAAAGCTCTTTACTATAAGACAAGTTATAGATTAAAGCGAGGTTTTGGGGGAAATGTAAAGCACCGTTACGCTTATTAAGGGAGTTTAGCGAGTATAAAAAGTTTTGACTTTGGAGATGTAAAGGTAGAAGGGGAGTTGTCTCAATCCCTAAACCGTCGTTAACTGAACTTACATGAAGTAATGCACTATTTTTTAAAAAATTTACATTAAGTTTATTAGAAGCGGAGGTTCTAAAGTAGGAGTTTATTGCGCCTAAATTAGATGCCCCTTTAAACTTATTGAAGAAATTAACAAACTCTCTTGAATAAGAGTTTAAACGTAAAACGTTAAAACTTATATAAGAGTAATTTAGTAGATTCATGTTTAGTAAAAGTTTTGAGTGTTTTGCAAAAAATCGGTATTCAGTAGATCAATCACTTAAAACGTTAAGGAAAGGTATTCAATTAGTAAAGTGTTTACGTCTCATGTTAATACGACGTTTAAATTTTGAAATACGAAAAATTTTAAATCTAATGTAAGCGTTAGTTTTAAAATTTTCTTCAAAACCTAAAATATTAAGAATTTTATAATTAGAAAGTGTGTAATTAGATAGAGCTGTAGAATAAGTTCATCTGGTAATAAAACTTTAATTAAAAAAAATTAAATTATTTAAAGTTGTAAATTAAATACTTTTATATTTATCGATCTAAACGTAAAGATTTTCGTACGTATTTAGTATAACCATCTGGTCGTGAAACTCCATAAACCGATCTTCTTAATTGTTTAGAGACAACGGGAGAAAAGTCATAGACTCCCCGAATTAGGGTGTAACCGACTCCAGGCAAGTCATTTGCACGTCCTCCAGTAACTAAAACTCGATTGTAACGTGAACAAATATAACCTATACCAGGAACTCTAGCCGTAACCCTTAACCCATTATTAAGTTTAACTTTTGCGACATGACGCATAGCAGAATTAGGTTTTTTTGGAGACATTGTTACTACTTTAGTAATAATACCTTTAACTTGAGGGCATTGCTTTAATGCTGGTGTTCGAGAAGCGTGTTTTTTTTTATATAAAAATTTTCGTTGACCGGCTTGATACGGAGTTGCCAAAAATAAACAAATTAAAAAATGAAAGACTGTCACGTAATTCCTAATCAAAACATTAAAATAATTAAACCCCCAAATAAGAGTAACTCTTTTAAACTTAAATCTACTGGGATAGTCTTGTTAAAAAATAAGGATGTTCCAAATAAAACATTAACTCAACTTCTAAAGAAGAAAGTAGGACCCATTAAATACAGAAGTACAGTTAAGAAAAGACATACAAGAGGGAAAAGGTCGAAAAAGAAACTGAAAAATAAAATTTCGGAAACAAACATTATTGAACCAGGGAATCCGAGAAAAATAAGTAAATTAATAAGGCTCATTAAAAAAAGTTTCGGACATAAGAAATTAATACCATTAACCTCAGTTACTAATCGAGTTTTAAAACGACGACCAATAGCATCCACTAGTAAAAAAGAGTTAGTAGATAACAGCGCGTGACTAATTAACATCGCGAAACTAGCGAGCATAAGGGGTGAATGTCCACTTAGTACACAAATCGCGAGTCAATGCATTTCAACAACAGTCGAGTACGCTACTAACTTCTTCAAATCAATTTGATAAAACAGTTTAAAAACAGCGTCAACGATACCAATAACTAAAAAAGGATAAACGTAATAAAAAGTTGGTTCGAGTTGAATAACAATTAAACACTTTAATAATCCGAAAAATGCAAATTTAACCAAAACACCACTTAAGAAGATAGAAAAATTGGTTGAAGCTTCTACATGAGCCTTTGGTAGTCAACCGTAAAAAGGTCATACAGGAAGTTTAACCCCGAACCCAAAAAAAAAGCAGGTGAGTAAGAAATTTACCTCTGCTAACGTAAAATAAGATAATGTTATAGTTGCAAAGGACGAAGTACCACATACAAAAAAAAGATACAAAAAGCCGAAGATTAAGAAAAGTGCTCCAAACTGGGTTCAGAAAAACATTAAGTAAGCAGCCTCGACACAACGACGAGTTTTAGCGAAATTATACAAGATGAAAAAGGATGGAATTAAAAGCATTTCATAAGCAAAGAAGAATAAAATTATTGAATCAGTAAAGAATAAAATATACCCAGCAATAAGAATCAATGTAACGTAAAACATAAACGCCGAAACCTCATTTGCGTTATAAGCTAAACATGATAAGATTGAGATTACTGTGACGATTGTAAAAATATAAATGAAAGGGAAGTAATAGACAGAGACAAGGTTTAGGTTTAGGTTATAATAATTTCAAATGTAATTTGAAGGTGTTATAGAAAAAAATAAAAAGGTGAGGGGGTTAGTCGTAACAGTTAAACTAAAAGAAGTGTAAAGGTCTAATAACCCAAAAACTGTAAAAAGGGAAATGAATAGAAAAAATAAGAAAAAACCTAAAATAGCTCTTGATAAAGTATTAATTAATGTTGTTCTATAAAAAATATTCATAAAAATGAGTCTGTAGAAATAAATCAATGAGAGAAACGAAAGAAATAAGGAAATGACATAATAAATGTATCCAAACCAAAACAAAATAAATTATCAGAAGGTAACCAATTGAGGGTTAACTTTCCGGACTGAGTTAAGTTTTACTGTTTTTGTAGCTGGGGTAATTATAGTAGTTCTTGTCGGTAACTTAAAACGTACTTGGTTAAAAAAGTATAAAGCGCGACCCGGTCTTAAATTTTTAAATTCGAAAATCATAGATCCTCCGTAAAGTTGAGAGAATCAAGTGGACAACTTTCCTGTTCCTTTTCCCATCCGAACCCCTTTCGCTTTACGACTTAAAGGGAGATGGGGGAAGGTGTTGAATCAAACAAGTCGCTTCGTATAGTCAGACCGTTTTATTGCTTTTTTTAGGAAAATTTTAATTTTAAAGATTTGTTTGGCAGGGAGACGTAAAGGGCTTAATGTAAGTAAGCCTGAATCTCCATACGAGAGGGAACTAACAGAGAAGTGAGGCATAGATCTTTTTTTGTGTTTCGACTTAAAAATAAATTTTCGAGGTTGTAATAACAATTATATACACTTTAAATTACACTAAAACCCAATAAAATAGAAGGAACAAGTCTTCAGTAAAAAACGACCCGAAAATAACTAAGAATAGAGAAGAGAAAGTAAAGGAGAAGTAGGACGGGGTTACCCGTAATTGTAAATCTGAAATTGTAACAAAATCAGTCGCGTTTGCTGAATTTAAAAAACGTAAATTTTGCATATAAAAGTACAGACTTACTAATAGTACTGTAAAAAAAGGGATAAATAAGAAAAAGAAGTTTGAGTTAACTAAAACTACAAAAATTAAAATTTTAGTAAAAAATCCTCAAAGTGGAGGTACCCCCGCCATCGATAAGATAGTAAGGGATAAGATTTTGGTAAACAAATTAGAGGATCCTAAATCAGCAAACGAAAAAAGGGTTTTAGTCTCAAGGTTAGTTAATTGGAAAAGGGTGAAAAATAAAGTAAAAAGGCTGATATTATAAATAAACATATAAACCCAAAGGGTAATTAAAATTTCGTAAACATCGGAAGCAAAACTCAAAAATCTACAAAGCTTGTTAAAATTGGGTATAATAACGTAACTCCAACTTATAAGTTGCGTACATTTGATTTAACCTAAAAAAAGACTCGGTTTTAGGTTTATTTTTTTGGATATATTTATATTTTGAATTAGCATAAGCGAATCGAATTTTTCATTGTTGTTTCTTTTTAATATTTTTAGGACTTTTTAAAACAGCCAAAAATAAACAAAGGTTGGATATTATAATAAGACGGTGAAGTCAATTGTGTTAAAAGATGTCATAGCTAAAAAAACGAAAACAGTATTGATAATACTACTAATTGCTAAAAAAGATTTGACATAATAAGATTCAAGCACGATAAACATAAGGAAAATTAACCCAACCGTTAAAATCAAAAGATTTACAGTAGTATTAAAATAGAATAAATCGTTGAGGTACACAACAAAAAAATGTAATAGGAATAAAATAATAGAAAAATAGTAGAAAACGATGTAAAAAAGTAGTGCATGTAAAGGAGTTCCTTTAAAAAAAATAGGTTTTCAAAAATAAAACGGTACTACCCCACACTTTAAAAAGATACAAAATAAAAAGTTGAATCAACCTAATGCTATGTAAAAAATTGATTTTAAATTACTTAAAGATATAATATAGGAAAAAATTGATTCTATTAAAAATCAGTCAAAAGTTAAAAACTTTAAATAAAGTAAAATAAGAAAGACGAATAAATTTAGCGAAGCTATTAAAGAGATTCAGAAGAAGAAGACGAGCGTTTGTAAAAAAGCAAAAGGTGTGGTCGTATTAAAATAGTTATTTAAAGTCAAACTTAAATTATTATAAAAATAAACCGATGAAAAAACAGAACTAACCAAAAGTAATGTAATAATTGTAGACAATATTTCTAAAAAAAAAATGAAAGTGAATAAATTATTAGATAAAAACATAAAAATAATTCATAGAAAAAAGTTGTAAACTACAATAACGTAATCATAAACTTCTTGAGAAGAGTAATAAAATGTAGATATGTAAGCTAACATAGTTAAGTAAAAAAAAATTAATACGATAAAATTAATCTTCAACTGTAAAGGAGAAAAAATTAAATGACCAAATCATGTAGTAATGATAGGACTAACCCATGTTGAGAGTAATACTAAAATTAAAAATAACGGTGTTAAAAGTAATGGAGCTAAATCAAAACCAGTTAAGTATGAAAAATTATTAAAATTTTTTAAACTAGGCGTAGCAACGTAGTCTTTTAAATTTGAAATTAAGTAGAGTAGGACTGACAAAACAAAGATAAGATAAGTGTAAATGAAGAAGTAAGATAGACTTCAGATAATAGAGTGAGATAAGAAAGTGTAATTTACTGGTTGAGTTAAAATCAAACTAAACAAAATTAATAATAACGACTAAAAACGAGGTTAGACGTTTGTACCCAATAATAACTTAAAGTTAAAATAACTAAAGACGCTAACGGTATTATGTAATTGTTTTCAATCAATATGAATACTGTACTAGAAAAATTGAAAAGGGTATAAAAGTTTAATAAGGAAGAGTTTGAAAAGTTTAGGGAAAACGTATTAGTTACAGGTGTGTTCGAGTACAAATAAAAGTTTCATGAAGTAAACCACTCCGAAAAGGTTGTTTTATAAATTACGTTTTTATCGATAAAAACACAGTCACAAGTAAACGAGGAGAGGTTCGTATCTAGTAAACTTTTACCTAACAATAAATCTTCACTAAACGTGTAAAAAGACCATAAAATGAAACTGTTATTAAAACTTAATAAATTAAATAAAAGTATGAGAGAGATTAGTTGATGTAAACTAAAAATAAACGACGTTCGATTGAAAATAAGGTATCAAAAAAGGTGAAAGTAATTGTTAAAATAAAAACTAAATAAAAGGATAGGGATTACGTTAGTGACGTTGAACAAAAAAACCCAGTAACTGCAAAATAATAAAAAAGTTACATTAAGTACATTCCTATCTAAATCAAAGTTAAATAAGTTGAAGTTAATAAAATTTCAAATAAAGTAATTGAATAAAATAAAGAAGCTAACTAATAACGAAATAGTTATCAATGATTGTACAGAAAATGTTACCCAATTTCTAAACCAATTGAGTGTCAAGTTTCGTCTTAACCTCCTCGATGGTAATATAAGGTTTGAATGGTTTAATAAAATAGATTTTAAGGTTGACCAAGTTAAATACACTAAAGTAAGTAAGATAATTAAATAGAAAAAAAGCTTGTTGTTAAAAAAATAAAAAAACTTCACTCCGAAATTGTGAGATACTAAATCGAAGTTTAACTGTATAAAAAAATAAGACAAAATAAGTACGTACACCATAAATTTATTTTTTTTATTTAACTTAAAAAAATCCTCTAAAAAGTAGGTCGTATGTAAATTAACTAAAACGTAAAGAAAAAATAAAAGTCCGAAAGTTTCCGACGGATCTCAATTTCACCAACCACCCCAAGTACCTTCTTGTACCGCTCACCAACTACCCAAAAAAAGGGCAATTAAGGAAATCGTTAAGGTAGGTAATAAAACTTTAGAAGTTTGCTTTAACTGGTAAGTCGCTAAAAAATGAATCGATACAGGTTTGAAAAGATTAGTTAAAAGAAGCGTATTAAAGACAAGGAATGTCCCAGAATAAAAAAGGAACGGGTGAATTTTATTAAGATTGTTAACAAGTAATGTGTTAAACTGTAATAGTGAAGTGTTTAAAATACTAGATTGTCAATTAAATACAATAAAATCGAGGACTTCTAGACAGTAAAAACCGTATACAACTGTTAGAATAAAAAAGTAAATAGAAGCGTTGTAACGCAATGAGAAAAAAAGGAAAAAAGCTCAAATTAGAAAATAGAAAGGGCTTAAATACAAGGCAGTAACTCATAAAAAGTGATAAAGGTTAAAAAGTGCATCGTTTAAATTTAAACGTGTTAAAGTATCTGGAAGTCACGAAAATCCGTATACACCTAATAAAAATATCGATAAAAAGTAAAGTAAAGTAAAGATTACAAAGAAATTTAAATAATTTATTAAATTATAAGTCAGTGATAGATATTATTTTACTAATAGAATATATAAATTAAATAATATCAAATAACAAGATGGTCGAAAACCATCAAAAAAGAATCTTCAAAAAAACTGAACATACTATTAAATTCAAGTATGACTACTAAATAAAACAAATCAATAAAGATTATCGTGCGTAGATAAAAAAACAGGAGGGAGAAACCAAAAATATTCAAGAGTAAACCATCCCCCTAAAAAAAAAAGTATAAAATGGATGGAGGCGATAACTAAATGCAAGTATTCAGCTAAGAAAATCATTAAAAGCATTGGTCCACTATATTCAACAGCATAACCAGCGACAACCTCAGATTCAGTTTCAGCATGATCAAAAGGAGTTCTCTTTGATTCTAATAAAAATAAAATTACAAAACTAGATGCGATTGGGCTATACAAGAAAAAAAATCAATAAAGATTTTGCGCTAAAACAAAATCATGAAAATTTGCTGATTGAGAACTGAATACAAGTAAAGAGTAAACAATTGTAACAAAAATATCTAAAGAGATTACGTGAACGAGACCACGAACAGTTCCGATAATAGCATAACGAGATTGGCTTAGTAAACCCACTACTGTAAAAAAAATATTACCAAATAAAATAAGAATTAAGTGGTATAAGATCATAGAATCTAAGTTCTCAAAAATCATCATTGAAGGACCTCAAATAAAGTTTTGGGAAAAAAGGACTTGACAAGCGTATAAAAGTGTTAGAAATATAGGGGCCAGAGCAGTAGTAGGTCGAGGAATTAAAAAAATTTCTTTGGTTAAAAGTTTAAATAAATCTAGGGCGATTTGGAAAGCTCCATTTCGTCCCATTAGTGTAGGACCCATACGACGCATCGCATAAGCTAAAAGTTTTCGTTCAGTTAGAACTACAAATAATGTAAATAGTACAGAAAATAATGCGATAAGTAAACCACTTTCACTCAATATCTAAAATATATTTGATATACTAAATATTTAGTAAAAATCATAAGTAATCTTGAATAATTAAGAAGAAGTTTGAAAATCAGGAGTAGGAACCTAAGATTCAAAAATATTCAATTGGAAATCTTCAGTAAGTAACAATATAACTCATGAAAATAAAAAGGTACATAAGAAGGAAGAAATAAAAAAATTGTTTTAAGGAAGAAACCGCGTAAGTTGTATAAGTATAGGTCACTTCTTGAATTACATAAGTTCGTCTCAATAAAACAACTCAGTAAAGCGATAAAGCTAAAAGAGAGAAGAAGAAGAAGAAGTGGAACATCATAAAAGATGCAGCCATAGGTCCATCATTCTTAAACCAAAATACGGTTGCCGATTTATGATAAGAGAAATGGTCTCGTTTTTTATTACCCCATGATCACTTATTAGGTTCATGACTCATTTGAACATAATCGACCATACGAGTCTTATTATACCAGTTGGAGTCCGTAAAATAACTAAAGAAGGCCATAAAGAAGTGTGTATAAAGAAGGTAGGATAGAAATAGGTTTATAACTACTACAAAAAAAAAGGTTTTTTTTCAATTAAATCATCTTAAATTAATCTGTAATAGGTACGCTAAAAATAAAATTCAAGTGTAAACTATCAAAAATTTAAAGAAAAATACTCTAGAATATCAATTTCATCACGAAAGTGTAAAACACATTAAGTAATTAACTTCATAGTAAAACGGAACAATAACAAAAAGAGCGGCTGCTCCAAAACTTAGAACAAATCACATATCAATAAGTCAGAAAGTTTTGTACCAAGAAAACCAAACACGTTTATCACGACCTGTATAACTTCCGTAACGACTAACAACTAAATTTTCAGCAATTCATCCGAACATGAAAATAAAAAGAATTCAAGACTGAACCATACTTCACTCAATAGGTTCTCATAAAGGTTCATCATCAATAATAATAACGTCTGCAGAAAAAACTAAAAACAAACCTAATAGTAATCAAAACCCGTCTCCTAAAGTTTCTTTAAAAACTAAAGCTAATCGGGTAACTTTCACCGAGAAGAAGGTGGTTACGTTGTAAAAATAAGAAGAAGCTGTATTTAAAATTTTTGGATTAAGGTTAGATGGGGTTGGGAATTGCATCAAAATTAAAAAGGCTACAAATCTAATAAACAAGAATAAGTCCTGCAGCTCCGAATAACATGAAAGCGAAAGTTTCAATTAAAGCAAATCCAAGAATTGCATAAACGAAAATAGCACTATCAGCTTCTGGGTTGTAAGCAACAGCTTTACAAAGAGACGCGAATAAGATTCCGGTCCCGATTGCACATCCAGTAATTGGGAAAAACACTAAAGCGAGCCCTAGAAGTTTTGCAGATTTAACGAACATCATAACTAAATTATTACACACAACAAATTTAGGAGGTAAAGAAAAGCGGGTTATACAATAGTAAAAAGTAATAAGCTAACACCAGCTCAAAAAAAGAAAAGGAGATTAACCCTTTTCCGTAAAACAAATAGAACGGATTCAGGAGATGTATAAAAATTTAAATTAGTAAAACGGATTTTAGGATTAATACTAAAAGAGGCCAAGAATAAACAAAGCTTAAAAAATAATAAACACTAAAATCCCGCCAACACCTAACGTTAACGCATTTTGGTGAGTAATAACTCCATAACTTGTTTCTAGTACCATAGTAGCAGCCCCTAAAGACCGTCGCATTAACAACAAAGAATGTTTTTTTAAAAAGATAGGGTTTACACTTCGATAATAATTTTTTATGTACCGAATCGGTTTATTCGTCCGTGTATAATTTGGGAATACGTAACAAAGGGAGGATGACTTAAAAGTAAAGCGTCTTATAATATTTAACTTGTAAAAAAGAATTAAAAGAGGTTTCATTTTTACAGAAGCCCGAATAGTAAAAAAATAGTTTTTTTTAGCTACAGCAAATTTAAGTTGGTTAAGTAAGTAAACATAAGGGAGAATAGTATTGATAAAATTGGAAGCATAGGACTCGAACCTATACTCGCTAAATCCAAAGTTTAGAGCTTTACCGATTAAGCTAGCTTCCATTTAATTTAAAGATTTCGAGTAACGTAAAGTATAGATTTACTACTATACAAGAATCAATAAGCATCTGCATAGTTTGCCACTTTTCAAAAAAAATTGAGTTGTAATAAGGAACGGGTTAATGAAAAACTTAAAGTACTAATGTGCAGCATAGAAGGGGAATAAATAGAATAGTACAAAAAGGTTGTGAAAATATTAAGATAGAATGTGAATTTCATTAAAATTTAAAAATAAAGTTTTAATCATAACGATTTACAATTAAGAAAGTATAAATGTCTTGCTGTTGAAAACGTATATAAAAATAATTTTATAAAATAATATTGAGTTAAAATATTTGAGACGGAGACAGGTATTGGATAATCTACAAGTCACGGGTTTTGTGTCGAAGCGACTAGTCCCATAGTAAAAAATTTGTAACGACGAAGGAAAAAAATTGTACGTTGATGGAAATTTAGATCAAACACGAAACTATTTTCTATCTTAAACTTAGACAACCTCAAAAAACTTTTTGAATATAGAGGACCTGTTTTTGCAGGAGAGAAAAAAAATGATTTACTAAACGAAGAATGGGTTAATAAATTAGGGGTTGAAAGTTTTCAGTTTAACGCAAGAGTTTCGTTTATTAAAAGTTTACTTCCAAATGAAACAATTCGAATACTATAATAAAATAAGTTTACTAAAAGAGTGTGGGTCGAAGCTCAACGGGAAAAAGATTTTCCTAAATCAGCATAAACTAAATCATTCGGGTTTAAACTACTAAACAGGAGGCGATAAGTATAGTGTTGCTTAGCGTAAAAAAAAGGTTGGCTACGAGACAGTTTTAAAAAAAGTTGAAAAAGTTTTAAAGTTTCTGTACCAACTAAAGAATTGTTCTTTAACAAAACTTTTCGTGTTAAAAATGTTGGAATAGTTCCTTTCTTTTGAAACATAGTTCTTGTTGAAGTTGAAAAAGTAAACGATTGTAAATATTTAGAGGAAACAGTTTTTTTTAATTGATTTAAATTAGAAGCAATGTTTAATAAGACGTATTGAAGGGCCGAAGTCGTAATTAAATTTTGATTAAGTAAAACTTTTATAATAAGGTTATAAAACTTTATTTTTTTAAATGAGATTGTAGTTCAATTTTTGTTGTAAAAGGAGAGTTTCATTTTATGAGAAATGTACATTCGTACGACTTTCAAGAATTAAAAGCTGCACAGCTTGTGCGTTTACTCGTTTAATTAGATATCAACGCTATATAAAAATAAACTCCGAGGCTCAAACCTCTCTCATTTAAAATATATAATACTTCTAGTCTAGAATGCGTTTATAAGAAAATAAATAGTGTAGCTTCTTACTTAAGATGAATTCAGTAATTATCTGCTCCCAACGTAGCTTAGCGACTTACCTTATTAGAATAATCGCCATACCATTGGTTAGTCTATCCCAGTCCTCTCGTACTAAAGCAAGGTTCTATTTTTTTTCAACTCAACAGCAGATAGGGACCAAACTGTCTCACGACGTTCTAAACCCAGCTCACGTACCATTTTAACGGTAGAACAGACCGACCCTTGGAAGATTGTTCTCAA
>MDTF01007804.1_pt1 | contig 14453 bp, 8 predicted proteins | sample 811191 | NCBI WGS metagenome assembly MDTF01 (sample SAMN05326649, study PRJNA326480) | marine metagenome | isolation source: seawater | place: Southern Ocean | collected 2011
ATCATAAGTCAGCATATAATCAAGGTGAAATAAGCCAAAACGATGTTCTCCTCCAGCGTTTACTGAGTTGATTGATTGAATCTTTTCGCGTGTTTTAATATCTCGCTCAATAGAAGCTTCTTTTGAGGTGTGATCATTGATAATTCTACCACTTCCAAACTTATTCCGAACACGTCTGCGTTCTTCATTATCCGTAAACTGGTTGGTTATCCCTTTCAGGTAGATTTTGTGTCGAGGATTAAACTCATAATCCAAACTTACTGACGTTCCAATTCGCTGACGAGTTATTTGATAATCTCGCAATTGAATATCTGTGTAAACAGGCTGAAATGTGGTATCCTCTTGCGTTGGGCGTTTCGTAAACTTGAACTCCATATTATGAGAACCCTGATTGTTGTTGTAGTAATTCCCATTGATATGAAATCCTAATTTCTTGTACCTCATCGCATAAGAAAACTGAGCCTGATAGCCAGTTGAAGAAACAATATCATTGTATCCACCGGCAATTAAACCCGTAATTTTAGGAACCGTATCAGTTGCCGTTTTGGTGACGATATTTACATTTCCACCTATTCCATCTGCATCCATATCAGGAGTTAAAGCCTTAGTAATTTCAATGGATTCAATTTGATCGGATGCAATGACATCTAAACCAACAAACCTCACATCACCTTCGGGTGAGGGAATTTGCTCACCATTGATGTTGAAGTTTGTCAACTCTGGAGGTGTTCCTCTTAATTGAACATATCTTCCATCTCCTTGGTCTCTTTGAAGTGTAACTCCCGGAAGTCTTTGTAAAGCCTCAGCAGCATTGGCATCTGGAAATAATTCAATTTGCTCTTCGGCAACAATATTTTTAATATTTATAGCCTGTTTTTGTTGATAGAGTGCTTTCTGTTGCCCCTCAAAACGACCAACTACTTCTACCGTTTTTAGATACTCTGCGTTTACTTTCAATTTTACCCGAAGTGGCTCAATGTTCTCATCTAAAGTATTTACATCAATTGTATCGTTGATGTAACCTAAAAAGTGAACAACTACCTTAATGTCAGTTTGATTGAACTTTGGAATTGCAAAATAAAATTGCCCGTTTGCATCTGTTGAAGCTCCAATTGAAGTACCAGCAACATAGATACTTGCTCCAATTAATGGTTCTCCAGTAGTTTCATCATTTACGGCTCCCGAAATTTGAGAAAGCTGAGCAAATGAATTGACACTAAACAGACTTAAAACAAGGAAAATGAATCCGAATCTTAACACAGTTTTTGGGTATAAAAAACCGGAGAGTTTTCACCCTCCGGATGTAAGACAATAACTAATTATTGAAGAATGATTTTCTGAGTAGTGGTATTACCATTAACTGTTACAGCCAATGAATAAACACCAGTTGAAATTCCATTCAAATTCAATACATTACCATTTGATGCTTTGGTATTTAAAACCAATCTACCGCTTAAATCAAAAAGCTGAACATCTAAAATTTCACCTTGATTTAATGCTTCGTTAGAAATAGTAATTTGATTGTTGTTTACAGGGTTTGGATACACTTTGAATGTACTTTTTGATTCAACATCTGTAACTGAAGTTGGCCAAGGACTGTAGTGAACTACCAATTTAGGCGCTCTTTCTGGGTGATTTAAACCATCACCGCCATCATCTGGATCTTCTTCATTTTCAAATGATTCAAAGTCACGACCATTGTCTAAAGCACTAGCTCCCATGTCTTGTCCTTCAAGAATAATGGACAAGGCATTTCCTGCTTGCCATCCTGGACGATTTACAATTTCTTCAACAATCGCAGAAATATCAGCCGTTCTGTACTTAGTCCAAATAGCCCATTCTTCGGTTACATTCCAATCTACAGTAGCTGTAGTTGATGGTCTATCTGTAATTAAACTATTGGTATCAAAAGTTACCGCATTGTCAGAAGCTTCTCCCCAAATAGTAATCTCTGAAGGATCAGCCTCAGCTTCATGAGCGTAAATTTCGATCCATGCTGAATCAATATATGATCCATTAGGAATTTCAACTCCTGTAAAGCGTAAACCTGTAGTTAAGATGTTAAAGTCGTCACCTTCCCAACCTGCGTCTAAGTCATCATCAAACAACTTATCCATTTCATTATTCGCCTGTTCAGCATCATCGGTAGAAACATCTACTCCATCAACTGTACCCGTTTTCTTAATAGGTACTTCAACAGTACCAAAGCTTTGTGCAAATGCTCCCATTCCTAATGAAAGAGCAGCAACTAAAAGTGTAATTTTTTTCATGTGCGTGAGTTTTAAAAGTTCTGAGGCAAAACAAGGTTTGACGTATAACTTGAAGTTTAATTACAAGGCATAAAAAAGGCAACATGAGTTGATTTACACCGTTACAAAAAGGCAACACAATAAATTAGGCCCGCCACCTAAAACACAACTTACAACCCTATTAATCATAGACTTAAAATGAAATTTCTTAAATTATCTTCTCGGTCTAATGTTAACTTTTTGCGTAATCTATATCTAGCAACACGTAAACTATCAATGGAGATTCCTAGTAAGTCTGCAATCTCATTTGAGCGCAGATTGATCTTAATTAAAGCACAAATTCGAAGGTCATTTGAGGTTAAATCTGGATTAATCTGTTTGAGTTTTTCGAAAAACTCTTTGTGAACACTTTCGAAGCTTTTTCTAAATTCTTCCCACTCTTTGTCGTGCCTAAAATTAGAGTCGATGCGTTTAGCTACTTTGTTCAGCTTCTTTTGAGCTTGCTCATCCAGATCTTTTCCTACATCCTGAATTCCTTGTTTAACTTCTTCGAGGAGTTTATTTTTTTCGATGAGTTGAAGCATGTGCGCAGCAAGAGACCGCTGTTGCATTTGGTATTCTAAATTCAGGTGATCTTCTTGGAGCTTTTTATGTTCAAGCTCAATTTTCAATCGCTCTTCTTCCAATTTAGAATTGTCGAGTTGCGATTTAATTAATTGTTGTTGCTGCGCATTTATCTGATTGTTCTTACGCATTTTCATGCGTTGCCTACTCAAAAACACAACCGCCAAAATGGTAAGCAATGCAGCCAGAATGAATACTGCAGTTTTTTTAATGGCATCATTTTCTCGCTGGGCCTCAAGCGCATTTATTTCGGCATTTTTACGCTGCAATTCATAAAGCGTTTGCATAAGTGCTAATTGCCTGGTGCTTTCTGCCGAATAAATTTCTTCAAACAGTCTTCGGCCTTCTTCTTTGTACTCTATGGCTTTTTCAAAATCACCTTGATCTTGATATATCTTACCCAAATCACGTAATGCTGAGCTTGTTTGATAATCTAAGTCTAATGACTGAGCTAAATTCAGGGCTTTTCGAGAGTAATAATGAGCGCTATCATATCTGGATGTTTTTCTAAAAACATCTCCCAGATTGTTCAAGTTACTGACAAGCTCAACTTGATTATTCAGCTTTTTATTTAATTGATATGCTTCATTAAAATAAACGTAGGCACTATCAAACTGCTCCAGATCTTCCCAAATACTACCTAAATTCTCAAGAATATTTGCTTTACCTAGGGCATTATCGGCAGTTTTATAAATCTGCAAAGCTTGATTTTGATAATAATAAGCACTGTCTAGATTTTCTTGCTTTTCGTAGTAATTGCCGAGTTCTCCGTAGGTTTCAGCTTCTAGCTCATTGAGTCTATTTTCTTGAAAAACATGCAAGGCATAAATGAACTCTTCAAGAGCACTACCCTGTTGCTTGATATAATATTTGATTCTACCAATTTTCAAGCGAACTGAGGCGACTTGAATATCATTTTGATTTTCTTCAGCAATTTTTTGTGCTTGCAAATAATACTGAAGCGCGCTGGCAAAAGCACCTTGACTATACAGAATATCACCTTTTAGAAGGTTTATTTCACTTTTAGATTGGTCATCTTCCTGCTCTGTTGCTAAAAAATAAGCTCTATTAGCTATTTGATAGGCTGAATCTGGCTTAGAGTTTTGTATCACTCTAGCGGAGTCAATAAGTCCTTCCACAGTTTGTGATTGGACAAATAATGGTATAGATAAAACTAAAAATAACAGAAAACCCCACTCTTTCATAACAGGGGGCTAAACTGTGAATTGAATCTAACTTGTAGGTTTACTGAAAGTTAAGGAAGTGTTTACAGCATAAAAAAAGGTCTAAACTTTATCAGTTCAGACCTTTACATTTTTGGGTGGAAGATGGGGTTCGAACCCACGACCTCTGGAACCACAATCCAGCGCTCTAACCAACTGAGCTACAACCACCATTTTGAAACGGGATGCAAATTTATATTTTTAATTAGATTTCGAAATAGATGACACTTAATTTTTAGAAAAAAATCATCAAGAAACAAATGAGGACTTTAAGCCAGTCTTTTTACGAGCTATGATAGCCATAGCTAAATTCCAAAATATGGTATTAACCACATAAACCAATGCCATTCCTTCAACTCCATAAACTGGTATCACTAGCTTACCGGCAACAAGTTGTATCAAAATTGCAATCCCATACACATACGAGGCATATCTCTCATTACCTGACGCTGCAAGTAAAACTCCTGGCATACCAAAAAAGACATTAAACCATTGAGCCAAAAGAGTTAGAAAGAATAACGAAAAAGAAACACCTTCTATATATTCTGCTTTAAATAGTCCCAGCAAAAAATCTTTAGTTAACAAGAGACCAACCATCATCAATGTAGCTAGCAGTATGTTTAAACCAATTACCTTATAAATCCTACTCTGTAATTTGGCTTTTTCACCTTTGATAAAATGAACATTTATTAAAGGTGATATGGTGAAATTTGAGGCGACCAACAACATTTGTATTAGAGTTGCTATCCTCTTGGAAACAGAATAAAATGCTACTTCCTCGAAACCAAGCTCTTGAATCAGGTATAAATCTACACTTGAATCAACAATATCTAAAACTGATATAATAAAAAAGTATTTCCGTGTTACATGCTTCTTATTACTAATGACTGGAGTAGCATCTCTATTTTCAAGTATTAATTTATCTAGTTTTTTTATAAAAAATAATGATCCAAATACTGCGACTAATGATGAGAACGTATAGAATACAATAACGTTATCTACAGTCCATTCTTGATTTATACCGAAAAAGAAAATTGCAATCATAAAAAGTACCGGCTGAACAATTCTTTCAGGAATTTGACTGTATTTGTTATGCCCCGTAGCTTGTTGATATGATTGACGCAGTCTACCAATTGAATATACGACACCGTAAACAATTAGAAACAAAATAAACTTCTGAGATGGTACTTCATTTTTATATAGAATGGGAACAGCTAGATATAATAATATAGAGGTGATGACCATTGCGATTGAAGAAAACTTAATCGATCTCTTTAGTGTTATTTTGAAAGCTGTCCAGTTCTTGGCTGTTATGCTTCTTATGACTTCTCTGATGATAAATTTTGGATTACCAACCAAAGCAAAGGCCATAAAAACCATGATAATGGTTTGAAACGAATAACTCCAAACACCAAATTCTTTAACTGATAGATTATTGGTTAGCCAAATATTAACGCCATAATTTAACCCCATCCCTACTACTTGAACAAAGCCTACCATAATAAACGTAGAAAGGTATTCACCTTTAAGGATGTCAATGATTTTCTGTTTCATGAAATGGGTTAAAGAAATATTTGCAAATATGCTTATTACTTTGTGATTTCCTCCATGTTTATACAATGTGAAGAAACTAGTTTCTAATTTTATTAGAAAAAATAGGCCTCATTAAATTTTTCTTAAATTTGGAGGGTATTCAAACGCTAGTTAATAATTAATAACATCATGAAGAAACCAATACTTTCACTTTTATTAGTGGGGTTGAGTTCAACTATGTTGATGGCACAAAATGGCGCAAAGCTTAAGCTATCAACTGGTGCTCCAGCTCCTTTTAACAAGGTATACAGAACTGGTTTAGAAAACGGACCTGCTCCCAATGATGGGATGTCATCTGCTAGATCATCTTCTGCATCCAACTCAAGCAATGGAGTTGTTTTAGGTACAACAACATATGACCTACAGACAAACTCATCTACACAAAATAGACTTGTTCGCTTTCCTGACGGAACAATGTCGGCAGTTTGGACTTTATCAAATACTTTTGATTTAGCAGCTTCTGACAGAGGAACTGGTTATGTTTACTTTGATGGAACATCTTGGAGTGCTGCTCCAACATCAAGAATTGAAACACAAAGAGGTGGTTGGCCAAGTATTCTTGGAGTAAATGGAGGTGAATTCAATTCTCACCACAACACTTCTGCAGGTGCAATTACATACAACAGTAGACCAAATAAAGGAACTGGTACATGGAATGAGGCAAACTTGCCAACTTTAGATATGACATGGAACAGAAGCGCTGTTGGTGGTTCTAATGGAAATACGATTCATGTAATAGCTGTTACTACTCCAACTGCAAATGGTGGTACAATGTACCAAGGTCAAGATGGTGCTTTAGTATATTACAGATCAACAGATGGTGGATCAACTTGGGATATTCAAGGATCTGTTCTACCTGGTTTGGGTTCAAATTTTTTCAACGGTTTTTCTGGAGACGGTTATTCTATCGCTGCTAGAGGTAACACAGTTGCTATTGCTGTATTCAATGAGTGGGCAGATTTGGTTTTAATGAAATCAACAGACAACGGTACAACCTGGACAAAAACTATCGTAAACGATTTCCCACTTGATTTTTGGGAAGCTGATGACGGATCTGATTATGATAACAATGGATCTAACGATACGCTATACACAACAGATGGAGCTGGTGATATCACTATTGATGTTTTAGGTAAAGTTCATATGTTCTACGGCTTGATGAGAGTTTTAGATGCAGATTTAACTGATGGTAGTTCTAGCTATTTCCCTTACACAAATGGTTTGATGTATTGGAATGAAGATATGCCAACTGGTGCTTCTACTGACTCTTCAATGACTGGTTTTGTTATCGCTCAAGCTGAAGATTTTGATGGTGACGGTGTTGCTATTAATGGTTCTGAAACTGACATAGCACAGTACTTCACTTCACTTGCAGGAACTCCATCTGTATACTTTGATGACCTTACACAAACCATGTATGTTTCATATACATCATATATGGAGAACTTAAGTGATGGTTCTCAAGCTTATAGACACATTTACCTTACAAAGAGTACAGATTTCGGTATGACATGGTCATTACCTTTTGACGCTACCAACAAAGGTATTGGATTTGAAGAATGTGTATTCTCTTCAATTGTAAAAGGAAATTCTTCTGACTCTATCCGTTTCATTTATCAAGAAGACAATTCACCAGGTTTAGCAGTTAGAGGTGACGAAGATCCATTTGGTTCTAATGAAATCGTTTATGTAAGTACAGCTCCTGATTCTATTTCAAATACACCCGAAGCATGTATCACATACTTGACCTCTACAAATGATCAGTTCTGTGTAGGTGATACTGTAACTGTTAATGCTTCTGCACCAGCTGGTGCTACTTTCGCATGGAGTACGGGAGCTACAACATCTTCAATCGAAGTAACATCTTACAATACTTATACGGTTACAATTGCAACAGCATGTGGAGCCATCGTTGAAGAAGTGAATTTCACAGCTCCTTCTGCTGGTCCAAACTTTGATGTTGAAGCTACTTACACTTCACTTTGTGCTGGAGATAGTTCTGTACTTTCTACAACTCCTGTTTCATTAGCAACATACTTATGGAGTAATGGCGCAACAACTCCAACTACTACAGTTTCATCTCAAGGTACATATTATGTAACTGTAACTAACTGTGGTGGATCAAGTGTTGATTCAATTGAAATTGTACAACCTACAACACCAGTTGCTAATTTAACAGGTCCTTCAACCATTTGTAGTGGTGACACGGCAACTTTATCTGTTCAAACTGTAACTGGTGGTTCATACTTATGGAGTAACGGTGCAACAACTCCTACAATTGATGTAACTGCAACAGGATCATACTCTGTAACAGTAACTAACTGTGCAGGTACTGCTAATGCTAGTATTACTGTTTCTAATCCTAGTGCTCCTTCTGCTGCTGTTTCTGAATCAGGAGCTACAACTTTCTGTGAAGGAGAAGCTACTTTAACATTAACTGCTACAGGTGGTTCTAGCTGGATGTGGTCTAATGGAGCTACAACTAATAGCGTAACTCTTTCAACTGTTGCTGATGCTGGTACATACACTGTTACAGTTTACAATGATTGTGGTGACGATGCGGTTTCTACTCCTGTAACTGTTACCATCAATCCTGCAGCTTCAACTCCAACAGTTACTTACAACAATGATGGTACATACTCTGCAAGTTCTGCTTCTTCATACCAATGGTATTTAGATGGATCAGCAGTTTCTGGTGCAACAGGTCAAACATTTGATGCTACTTGGTATCAAGGTTCTGATATTAGTGTTGAAATTACTGATGCTAATGGTTGTACAGCTGAAAGCGCTGGAACTTCAGTAAGTACTGATGATGTGACTGCATCATTAGGAACTATTGGAGTGTATCCTAATCCATCTAATGGTACATTCAACGTACAATTTGAAAATGCGGTTAACGGTGAGTACTCATTGAGCTTAGTGAATATGCTAGGTCAAGTAATTGACACACGTACACTATCAATTGATAATATGCACACTGAAGAATATCAAATTAATGATCTTGATGCAGGTGTTTATATGTTGAATATTTCCAACGGAAATGTTGATACTGTAAAACGTATCACTATCAAATAATCATAGCTAAATATCTAGCTTGTGGAAGCTCGGCCAATTTGGTCGAGCTTTCTTTTTTTATATTTACACCAAACACTCCAAAATTCAATTGTATGAAATCAGCACAAGAATGGTTTAATGCCTATGGTGTAAGCCATAAAAACAAAACGAATAAGCTCATCCACTGGATTTGCGTACCTCTTATTTTCTTTACCATTTTGGGTTTACTCAGTGAAATTCCAGCAGCTGGGTTAAAAAGTTTTTTCCCAGAAACCATGCAACCTTTTATTCATTACGGCACAGTTGTAGTCTTTATTGGATTAATCTTTTACGCTCGTCTATCAGCTACACTCACTTTAGGCATGCTTCTTTTTTCAGGATTGAACCTGTGGATTATAACTCTCCTCAATCAAGCTGGAATTCATGTCGGCTATTTGAGTTTATCCATTTTTGTGTTGGCTTGGATTGGTCAATTCATTGGTCACAAAATTGAAGGCGCTAAACCTAGCTTTTTTGAAGATCTACAGTTTTTACTCATAGGACCAATTTGGCTTCTACAATTCATCTACAAAAAAGTAGGCATCTCTATTTAATCAAAACATCCTTTTACAAAATGAGTGTGTACTCACCCATCAGGGTTAATTTTTCCTGAAGGAATTGTTGTTTTTTTCAACTTTATTATGCGTGCATACCTTTTTTTATATCTTTGAAAAGCATGAAAGCAGAAGAGACAATTGATTTCCCTATCCGATGGGCTTGGCATAGGATTTCAAGAATTTACAACCTAGAAGCACAAAAGCACGGATTTACCATGTCAATCGGTTATTGTTTACTCAATATAGACAGAAAAAATGGAACTCCATCAACAAAGCTTGGACCTTCAATGGGAATGGAATCACGAAGCTTAACAAGAACTTTAAAAACAATGGAAGAAATTGGATTTATTGTTCGAAAACCCGATCCAAATGACAAACGAATGGTTCGCATTTTTCTGACTCCTCTGGGTATTGAAAAAAGAACCATTTCAAGAGAAACAGTTATTCGTTTCAATCAAGTTATGATGGAAGGTTTAGAAGAGGATGAAATCAAAGCGTTCTATAAAACCATGTTCAAAATCAACCAACTACTAGACAAAGACGGAATTTTTAAACACGAAGAATCAAACATATAAAAAGCACAAATCGACCATGCAAAGAAGAAATATTAATAAAGTTGCAGTAGTTGGTTCTGGAGTAATGGGCTCTCGAATCGCCTGCCATTTTGCCAATATTGGTTGTGAAGTTTTGCTTTTGGATATCGTTCCAAACGAAGCAAAAGATAGCTCCGATAAAAACGCCCGCAACAAGATTGTAAATGACTCCCTCCAATTTGCTCTAAAAAGTAACCCATCACCTATTTACAAGAAAGAATTTGCTGCACGAATTTCAACTGGAAACTTAACCGATGATCTACATCTAATTAAAGATGCCGACTGGATTATCGAAGTTGTTATTGAAAGACTTGATATTAAAAAGCAAGTTTTTGATAACATCGAAAAACACCGTACTCCAGGTACATTGATTTCTTCAAACACATCGGGTATTCCTATCCACATGATGTTAGACGGAAGAAGCGAAGATTTCCAAAAACACTTCTGCGGAACGCACTTCTTCAACCCTCCTCGCTATTTGAAATTATTAGAAGTAATCCCTACTCCAAAAACAGATCCTGCTGTAGTTGAGTTTTTGATGGATTACGGTAAGAAGTTCTTGGGTAAAACTACAGTACTTTGTAAAGATACTCCAGCTTTCATCGCTAACCGTATCGGTGTTTATAGCATGATGGCTTTATTCCATACTGTTTCTGAATTAGGTTTAACCGTTGCCGAAGTTGACAAACTTACAGGCCCTGTATTAGGTAGACCTAAATCAGCAACATTCCGTACAGCTGATGTTGTAGGATTAGACACTTTAGTATTGGTTGCTAAAGGTTTGAAAGAAAATGCACCAAATGATGAAGCAAATCATTTGTTTGCATTGCCTTCATACATCGAGAAAATGGTAGAAAACAAATGGTTGGGTTCTAAAACCAAACAAGGTTTCTACAAAAAATCGGTTAATGCTGAAGGAAAGAAAGAAATCCTATCTCTAAACTTAGAGACTTTAGAATATGAATCTTCACCTCGTGTGAAATTCGCTACACTTGAAGCTACTAAACCAGTTGAAGACTTAAACAAACGTCTTCCAATGTTATTTGCTGGCAAAGACAAAGCTGGTGAATTCTACAGAAAAACATTTACAGGTTTATTCCAATACGTAAGTAATCGTATTCCTGAAATTGCTGATGAGATTTATAAAATTGATGATGCATTACGCGCTGGATTCGGATGGCAACAAGGTCCATTTGAAGCTTGGGATGCTATCGGTTTTGAAAATGCACTAGCAGCAATGGAAGCAGCTGGTACAAAACCAGCACAGTGGATTTACGATATGAAAGAAGCTGGCCACACAACTTTCTACAAAGTTGAAGGTGGTAAAAAAGTATACTACGATGCAGCTTCAAAAGGATATGTTGAAATCCCAGGACAAGATGAAATCATTAGCCTTGATGTTGTTCGTGAAAACAACATCGTTTGGCAAAATGCTGGAACTACAATCGTTGATTTAGGTGATGGAATCTTGAACTTAGAGTTCCACACTAAAATGAACACCATTGGTGGTGAAGTAATTCAAGGAATCAACAAAGCCATTGACTTGGCTGAAGAAAGCTACAACGGTTTGGTTGTATCTAACACGGGCGAGAATTTCTCTGCTGGTGCTAACGTAGGTATGATCTTCATGTTTGCTGTAGAGCAAGAATACGATGAATTGGAAATGGCCATTCGCGCATTCCAAGACACCATGATGCGTGTTCGTTATTCTAACATTCCAGTAGTAGTTGCTCCACATAACATGGCACTTGGTGGTGCGTGTGAGTTGAGTATGCATGCTGATAAAGTGGTTGCTCACGCTGAAACTTATATGGGATTGGTTGAATTTGGTGTAGGTCTAATCCCTGGTGGTGGTGGAACTAAAGAATTTGCCGTTCGCTTTGCAAATGAAATTAAAGATGGTGATATCCGCATCAACCAATTGAGAAACCGTTTCTTAACTGTTGGTCAAGCTAAAGTTTCTACTTCAGCTTACGAAGCATTTGAATTGGGTTACTTAAGACCAGGAGTTGACGAAGTTATCGTTAGTCGCGATCACCAATTAGCTTACGCTAAGAAAGCAGCTCTCAACTTATATGAAAAAGGTTATGCAAAACCAGTTAAACCTAAGAACATCAAAGTGATGGGACAAGAAGGTTTAGGTATTGTATATGTTGGAGCGAACTCGATGAAATCGGGACACTACATCAGCGAGCACGACCAATTGATTTCTGAAAAATTAGGTTTTGTAATGTGTGGTGGTGATTTGAGTCAAATTACTGAAGTAGATGAGCAATACCTGCTTGATCTAGAGCGCAGAGCATTCTTGGAATTATGTACAGAGCGTAAAACGCTTGAGCGTATCCAAAGTCTATTGACAACAGGAAAAATTCTAAGAAACTAATCGCATTCAATCAAACCTCAATCAAAAACTAAAAAAGAGAAAAAATGAACGCATATATAGTAGCAGCAAAAAGATCAGCGGTAGGAAAAGCTCCTCGTGGTTTATTCCGCTTTATGCGCCCAGATGATTTAGCAGCAGCTGTCATCAAAGGAATAATGGAAGATCTTCCAAATCTAGATAAAGAACGCATCGATGATGTAATTGTAGGTAATGCTACACCTGAAGCAGAACAAGGACTTAACGTTGGTAGAATGATCTCATTAATGAGTTTAGATACTGATAAAGTTCCTGGGATGACGGTAAACCGTTACTGTTCGTCAGGATTAGAAACCATTGCTATTGCAGCAGCAAAAATCAACAGTGGAATGGCTGATTGCATTATTGCTGGTGGTGTTGAAACCATGTCTCCTATTCCATTTGGTGGTTGGAGAATTGTTCCAAACGCTAAGGTTGCTAAAAATACACCTGATTGGTATTGGGGAATGGGATTAACGGCTGAAGCTGTTGCCTCTCAATACAAAGTATCTCGCGATGATCAAGATGAGTTTGCATACAATTCTCATCAAAAAGCAATCAATGCAATTGAAAACGGATATTTCAAAACTGGAATTGTACCAGTTGAAGTAGAAGAAGTTTTCTTAAAAGATGGTAAAAGAGCTACTCGTACTTATACCGTTGATACAGATGAAGGTCCTCGTAAAGACACCAACATTGAGCGTTTAGGTAAACTACGTCCTGTGTTTGATGCCAAAGGATCTGTTACAGCTGGTAATGCTTCTCAAACATCAGACGGTGCTGCATTTGCAGTTGTGATGAGCGAGAAAATGGTGAAAGAATTAGGTCTTACTCCTATCGCTCAATTGAAATCATACGCAACTGTAGGTGTTGAACCTCGCATCATGGGTATCGGTCCTGTTGGAGCTATTCCAAAGGCAGTTAAAATGGCTGGCTTACAGATGAGCGATATCGAGCAGATCGAATTAAACGAAGCATTTGCTTCTCAATCATTAGCAGTTGTTCGCGAATTGGGATTGAATCCAGATATCGTGAACGTGAATGGTGGTGCTATTGCACTTGGTCACCCACTGGGATGTACTGGAGCTAAGCTTTCTGTTCAACTGTTTGATGAAATGCGCAGAAGAAATCAGAAATACGGTGTCGTGACAATGTGTGTAGGTACAGGTCAGGGTGCTGCTGGAGTTTTTGAACTCCTTAACTAATAACCAATCAATCTAATAAAACAACAAAACGTAAGCATAATGAGCACTGCAGAAGAAACTAAAAAAGCATTGATGGGGGGTGAATTCCTCGTTCGTGAGACTGAAGCATCAGATATCTTCGTTCCTGAAGAATATGATGAAGAGCAATTAATGATTGTTCAATCGAGTAAAGATTTTCTAGAGCAAGAAGTATATCCAAAATTAGATCGTATTGATGCTTTAGAAGAAGGCTTAATGCCTGAATTGGTAACTAAAGCTGGTGAGCTTGGTTTATTAGGAATTTCAGTTCCTGAAGAATTAGGTGGTTTCGGTAAAAATTTCGTTACCTCTATGTTGGCATCTGAAGCTACAGGTGCCGGTCACTCATTCTCAGTAGCTGTTTCTGCTCACTCTGGTATTGGTACTTTACCAATTCTTTACTACGGTAATGAAGAGCAAAAAGCAAAATACATCCCCAAATTAGCAACTGGCGAGTTTAAAGGTGCTTACTGTTTAACTGAGCCAGGTTCAGGTTCTGATGCAAACAGTGGTAAAACCAAAGCTAAGTTGACTGATGATGGTAAGCATTACATCATCAACGGACAAAAAATGTGGATTACAAACGGTGGTTTCGCTGATGTATTCACTGTATTTGCTCGTATCGATGACGATAAAAACTTAAGCGCATTCATCGTTGATGCTGATTCTGAAGGAATCTCTTTGAATCCTGAAGAAAAGAAAATGGGTATCAAAGGTTCTTCTACTCGTCAAGTTTTCTTCAACGATGTAAAAGTTCCAGTTGAAAACCTATTGGGTGAGCGCGATGGTGGTTTCAAAATCGCATTAAACATCTTGAATATTGGTCGTATCAAGTTAGCTGCTGCTGTTTTAGGAGCTGCAAAACAAACACTTGATAACACGGTAAACTATTCGAATGAG
>MDTF01016282.1_pt1 | contig 14449 bp, 10 predicted proteins | sample 811191 | NCBI WGS metagenome assembly MDTF01 (sample SAMN05326649, study PRJNA326480) | marine metagenome | isolation source: seawater | place: Southern Ocean | collected 2011
CGGTGCCCCAGACCGTGCTATTATAATTAACTAAAAGTTAATTATGCAGCAAGTGCGTAACTTTCGTTAGCATTTATAATTTGGCCCGTTACGTCGGAACCATCTCGTACGAAAGAAAAACCTTTAGACACCCGTCGATCCTAATTCATCCCCATAATATCATGGTGGAGATGGTGGGTACTGCCCCCACGTCCGTGATGGTTATTACGAAATTCGTTTATCGTCATAGTTGGAAAACCAACAGCTATTTATACTAGATTATATCTAATTTTTATATAATAATTTAACTTAATTCTTTAATAAAACTATTAATTTTATTTATACTAATCAATTGCTCTAAATTATTAGTAATAATTAAATTTTCAAATTTTTTCTTAAATTTTTTTTTATCAGCTTCTGTTGCTTCATAATTATTATTAAATAATATTTTATTAAAATTAATCTTTTTGGAGCTAAAATTATAAGTACCACTAATAATTAATTTTAGTGGAATTAAATTTTTACCTATATCAATATTGAAATTATTTAATAATTTATTTTTTTTATTGATTTTTAACTTTAAATCAAAACTAAGTCTCTTATAACTCTTAAAATTATTAATTAACCCGGAAAAATCAAGCTCACCACCTATAAATTTTAAGGAAGATCTTTTAATTATTATATCTCTATTTTTTAGTGAGATATCAAGATTAGCTTTTTGAACAATTTTAGTTTGATATTTTTTTTTTTTATAATTTACTTTAAAATTTCCGTTAAATTTTTCATTAATTTCAAAAAATTTATTTAAATTTTTAAGTATTTTTTTAATATTTTCTTCGTTTATGTTTATATTTTTAACATCAAATAGAATGTCAAAATTAAAGTAAGGGTATAAATTAATATAGCCATCAAATGAAGAATGAATTTTATTATTTTTGAAAATAGATTTTGTTATAATGAAATTGTTTTTTTTATTTATAAAATTTAATTTAATATTGTTATTTAAAACTTTCATCCTTAAACTTCCATCCGATAAATTCATATTACTCTGCTCTGAAAATACAATATTGGTTTGTAAGCCTATTTCTGAAATTTTTAAATTCAATCTATTTCCTTCAATATTTTTAATAAAAATTAATTTAATTTTCTGATCGAAGAGGTTTGCATTTAAAAATAATTTTTTATCACTATTTTCAAAACTTAAATTTTTCAATGTTATTAGTTTATCCTTGCCAACTAAATCAAGTGAAGAATTTTTTATTAATATTTTATCTTTGATTAAATCTAAGTTACCGATAAAAGTCTTAAAATCAGAGGTGCTAATTTTTAAGTCTGATTTAATTATATGGATTTTTTTAATATTTATTTCCTCATTAGAATATAAATCAGATATATTAATTTTTAGTAAAATTTCTTCTGCTTTCCCCTGAAGACTATTTTTTTTAAAAGTAAAGTTTGAGTTTTTTAATATTAGTTTTGGTGTTGGAAAAAATGAGTATGAAATATCAGATAAATTTTCTAATTTAATACCGTAATTTTTGTTAATAGATTCTACTATTAAGCTCTCTTTTTTTTGATAATTAAAAATTTTTGGCAAAACTAAATATACAATTAGTGCCACACTAATTATCAGTAATGTATTCCAAACAAAAGATATGTGTTTAAATGATTGTATTTTTTTTGATATTTTTTTTAAATTATTTATACTTAATAATTTTACAGCATCTTTTTTAATCATTTTTTATCTTATGTTAAGTGGTATATAAGTAATTAATTACACATTTTAATTTTATGAGCTCCATTGATAATTTACTAGAAAATTTAAACAAGGAACAAAAAGCAGCCGTACTAAACACTGAGGGGCCTAATCTTGTAGTTGCCGGTGCTGGATCTGGAAAAACAAGAGTTTTAACAACCAGATTGGCACATATCATAAATGAAAAAAAGGCATGGCCGAGTCAAATATTGTGTGTAACTTTTACGAACAAGGCAGCGAAAGAAATGCAAAATAGAATAATGAGATACGTAAAAGGGTCTTCAAACGCCATTCCATGGTTAGGCACCTTTCATTCAATAAGTGTAAAATTTCTAAGAAGACATGCTGAAGCTTTGGGGTTAAAAAGTAATTTCACTATTTTAGACACAAGCGATCAAAAAAAACTAATTAGAAAAATTGTTAAAGCTGAAGATTTAGATGCCAAAAAATTTTCTCCTCAACTCATAATGTATCATATAGATAAATGGAAAAATAAAGGATTATTACCAAAAGATATTAAATTTCAAAAAACTAGTTCTATTGAAAAATCAATACATAGAGTCTATGAAATTTATCAAACCAAAATTGTCGATCTAAATGCTTGTGACTTCGGCGACCTTATTCTTTATTGTGTAAAATTATTTGAAGATCATGAAGATATAAAAAAAATTTATAAAGAAAATTTTAAATATATTTTAGTTGATGAGTTTCAAGATACCAATTTTATTCAAAATAAATGGCTAAATTTATTAGTTAATGAAAAACAAAACATTTGTTGCGTAGGTGATGACGATCAATCAATATATAGCTGGAGAGGTGCTGAAATTAAAAATTTTTTAACTTTTGATAAGATTTACAAGAATTGTAAGGTATTTAAATTAGAGCAGAATTATAGATCTACAAAAAATATTTTAGAGACTGCATCAACATTAATATCTAATAATAGTAATAGAGTAGGTAAAAAATTATGGTCTTCTGCAGAAGAAGGTGAAAAAGTTAAATTAAATTGTTATCCCTCAGGCAAAGATGAGGCTATTGGTATTAGTGATATTATTGAAAAAAAAATAAAGAAAAAATATTCGCTTAATAACGTTTCAATTTTAGTAAGAGCAATTTTTCAAACCAGAGAATTTGAAGAAAGATTTTTAAAAATTGGAATAGGATACAGGGTTCTTGGTGGTACTAAATTCTACGAAAGAGCCGAAATAAAAGATGCTGTTTCTTATTTACGAATTATAAATCAAAAATTTGATGATCTAGCCTTAGAACGGGTTTTGGGATCTCCTAAAAAAGGAATAGGTGAAAGTACTTTAAATAAAATTTATTCTTTAGGAAGTAAAAATAAATTATGTCTTGAGGACTCGATTGTAAAAATGTTGGAGCAAGATAATTTTAAACCTAAAATAAAAACCTGTTTAACTCAATTTTTAAATTTAATGAATAAATGGCGTGATGATAATAAAAAAATGAAACATTATGATTTACTTAAAATAGTTTTAGATGAGTCTGGTTACTCTGCGATGTTAAAAGATAAGAAAGATTTAGAAAATGAAAATCGATTGGAAAATTTGAAAGAGCTTCTAAGAGCTATGCAGGATTATGACAATTTAGAAAGCTTTCTTGAACATGTTGCGTTAGCAACATCTATAGATCAAGAATGGCAAGGTGCAAAGATTAATTTAATGACAATGCATGCAGCTAAAGGCTTAGAATTTGATGTTGTTTTTTTGCCTGGCTGGGAAGAAGGCCTATTTCCACATCAAAAGTCACTAGAAGAAAAAGGTGATTTAGCCTTAGAAGAAGAACGACGGCTTGCTTATGTGGGTATAACAAGAGCTAAAAAAGAAGCCTATTTGTCTTTTGCAATGAAAAGAGCTTTTCACGGTGACTGGATGGACACTTTGCCCTCAAGATTTATAAATGAAATACCTGAAACATGCGTTGAAAAAAATGAAGTAGAATTTGATGGAGAGACGCAAGACTTTGAATTTAATCAAGATAATTCTATAGATTTTGACGAAGAGTATAGAAGTCCAGGCTGGGAGCGATTTAAAAAGAATAAACAAATAAAATGGAAAAAGTAACTAATTTAAAATCTTTATTTAATCAGTTTAATATAGAGGGATATATAATACCAAAAAATGACGAATTTTTTGGAGAATATGTAGATGAAAAAAAAGATAGACTCAAGCACATAAGTAATTTTACTGGCTCTTATGGTTTTGCTTTAATTTTAAAAAAAAAAAATTATCTATTTACAGATGGCAGATATTTACTTCAAGCAAAAATAGAAAGTAGTAAGAAATTTAATATTTCAATAATTCCTAAAAAATTGCCGTTTAAAGTATTAAAAAATAAAAAAATTATTATTGGCTTTGATCCTAAATTATTTACAGAAATGAGTCTGAAAAGAATATTTATAAACACAAAATGTAAATTACTTCCAATAAAAGACAATCTACCAGATTTGGTTACAAAAATTAAATCTAAAAGTCAAAATAAAAAATTTTTTTTATTAAAAAAGAAAGATGCAGGACAATCTCGTGAAAATAAAATTTCAAAGTTAGTTTCAAAACTCAAAAGAAATAAATTCAATGCGCAGTTTATATCTGCACCAGAAAATGTAGCTTGGTTGCTTAATTTAAGAGGAGGGGATTCTGAATTTAGCCCAATACCTAATTGTTATGCGATTGTTAGTAAGGAGAGAAAAGTAAGTTTGTTTTGTGAATTAAATAAAATAAATAAATTAACAAGAAAATCTCTTAAAAGTATCAATTTTGTAAATATTGAAGACGTTGAAAAATTTCTTGAAACTATTAGGAATAAAAAAATTCAAATAGATAAAAATTCTTGTTCAATTTTTTTTAAAGATATTATAGAGAAAAATAATAAGATAATTGAAACTCAAGATCCAATATATATATTAAAATCTATAAAGAATAAAACAGAAATCAGAAATATGACAAAGACTCATATATTAGATGGTGTAGCTGTTACTAAATTTTTATTTTGGATAAAAAACAATTTTAGATTTAAAAAAATTACTGAAATCTCTGCACAAGAAAAATTATTAAAATTTAGGAAAAATAATAAAAATTTCAAAATGTTAAGCTTTCCTACTATTTCAGGGTCAGGTCCAAATGGTGCTATAGTTCATTATAGGGCTAATGAAAAAAGTAACAGAACTATAAAAAAAGGAGATATATATTTAAATGACTCCGGTGGTCAATATGCATTTGGAACTACTGATGTTACCAGAACAATTTCTTTAGAAAATAAAAATAAAAGAATTAAAGAAATTTTTACAAGAGTTCTTAAGGGACACATAGCCGTTGCTAATTATAAAATTACAACAAATACATATGGTTCTAAAATTGATTTAGCGGCAAGAAAATATTTACATCAAATTAATCTTGATTATTCACATGGAACAGGTCACGGAGTTGGGTATTTTTTAAATGTTCATGAAGGCCCCCAGGCGTTATCTAAAGGTAACAAAATTAATTTTAAAGAAGGGATGATTTTATCCAATGAACCTGGTTATTATGAGAAAGGTAAATTTGGAATTCGGATTGAAAATTTAATAACTATTAAAAAGATTAATAAAAAACTTAAATTTGTTAATTTAACATTAATACCTATCGATAAATCTTTAATTCAAAAAAAACTTTTAAGTCGAAATGAGATTGATTGGCTCAACAATTATCACAGAAATGTTTATAAAAATCTAAAAAAATACATGAATAATGTCGAATTAAAGCAATTAAAAATTGATTGTTCAAATATTTAATAACTTATACCAGTTTATTTCTGTAACAATTTTAACTTTTAATTCTTTTGCCTTTTCAATTTTATTTTTAGTAGGTTTTAAATTTCCAACTACTAGAAAATTTAGTTTTTTTGATATGTTTCCTAAAACTTTTCCACCATTATCCTCAACTATAGATTTGGCTTCTGATCTTCCAATTTTTTCAAAACCCCCGGTAAACATGAATGTTTGATTTCTAAACTTTCCTTTTTTATTTAAAATTTTAAAATCTTGAATATTTAATACTTCAGTTAAAGATTTAACTGCTTCAGTATTTTTATTGTTTAAAAAAAATTTATTTATAGATTCTAATTGTGTCTCACCAATTCCATCTAATTCAACTAAATTTTTTAAAATATTTTTTCTTTTATCTAAAAAAAATAAGTCTATAAAATTATTAATAGAAACAAAAAAACTTGATAAAATTTTGGCGTTTTCTTGCCCTATATGCCTAATTCCAATTGAGTAAATAAATTTGCTTAAATCTATAGTTTGTGATTCCTCAATAGCTTTTTTTAAATTTTTAATAGATAAAACACCCCATCCTTCTAGTTTGCTAATTTGAGTGTAATCTAGTTTAAATATGTCTGAGGGTTTTCTAATGAGTTTTAATTCCCAAAATTGATCGATTACTTTTTTTCCAAGTCCATCAATATTAAATGCCTCTTTTGAAACAATATGCTTTAACTTTTCTCTGGCTGTAAAACTACAATCATATCCCTTGCTACATCTTCTTACGGCATCTATTTTTTTTGTAAAAGAATTAATTTCCTTTTGTGTTTTAGAGCCACACAAACATTTTTCAGGAAAAATATATTTTTTAGCATCTTTTTTTCTTTTTAATTTATCTACTGAAACTACTTGGGGTATCACGTCTCCTGCTCGCTGAACTGTAACAATGTCGCCGATTCTAATATCTTTTCTATTTATTTCATCCTCATTATGTAAAGTAGCGTTTGAAACAACAACACCACCCACTGTTACTGGTTCCACTTTTGCTACAGGCGTAATCGCTCCTGTCCTGCCAACTTGTATAATTATATCTTTAATTTTTGTTATTGCCTTTTCAGATGAAAATTTATAAGCAATCGCCCATCTAGGTGAGTTAGACGTATTGCCTAGTCTAGACTGAAGTTCAAGATTATTAATTTTAAAAACTAAACCATCAATATCATAATCTAAAGAGGATCTGGCCTCTTCAATTAATTTATGTTGAACCTCTATTTCGTCTAAATTCTTAATTATCTTATTATGTCTATTTGTCAAAAATCCCCATTCTTTAATTTTATTTATAAATTCACTTTGTGACTTAAAAATCATAGGATCAATTAACCCAAACCCATACGCAAAGTATCTTAAAGGAATTTTTGCTGTTGCTTTTGAATCTTTTTGTCTTAATGAACCTCCTGCAGCATTTCTTGGATTTGCAAAACTATTTTTTAAAGCTTCAAAATCTTTCTTGCCAATATAGACCTCACATCTTATTTCAAGAATTTTGGGTAACTTTTTATCTTTTATAATTATTGGTAGCCCTTTTATTGTTTTCAGATTTTCTAAAATATCTTCTCCTATTACTCCATCACCTCTTGATAGCCCCTTAATTAATCTTCCATTTTCATATATCAAAGTCGCAGAAATACCATCAATTTTAGGTTCTGAAGAAAGTTCAAGATTTAAATTATCAGTATTTAAAAAATTTTTTATTTTATTTAAGAAATCTTTCATATCTTTTTTTTCAAAAGCATTAGAAAGTGAAAGCATTGGTTTTAAATGTTTAATTTTTGCAAACCTGCCAGTCGGTTTTGCGCCTACTAAGTTATTAATTGATTTTTTTTGTTTTAAAAAACTATATTTAGATTCTAATAAAGATACCTGTTTCTTTAATTTATCAAATTCTGAATCAGAAATTATTGGTAAATCTTCGTTATGATATAGTTCGTTATGTTTTTTAATTAGTTTAATTTTTTTATTATAGTTTTCTTTAATTTTTTCTTGATCTTTTAACATGAAGTTATTTATTTAATATTTTATTAATTGTTTTTTTGATCAGACTTTCATTGTTTTTTTTAGTTTTTTGAAGAACTGGCATTTGATAGTTTTTATTTAATAATTGATATGACTGTTTATACCATTTACTGGAATTATAATTATAACCTAATAAAACTGCTGCATTTCTTGCTTCTTCTACCAACCCTACATTATAATAAACCTCTACTAATCTATGAAGAGCTTCTTCAATAAAAATAGTTTCATTGTAATCATTAACAATAATTTTTAATCTATTGATAGCAGGTATCCATTTTTTTACCTCTATATAATATTTGGCTATATATAGTTCTTTAGCTGCTAGTTGATTGTTTATTAAGTCTAATTTAAATTGTAAATCTAAGGAATAATCTGTTCCTGGAAATTCTTTTAAGAAAAATTGTATTTTTTCTTTCGTCTGAATTAAAGGATTAATATCTTTCGTTTCATCTAAAATTTGTTCATACAATGACAAGGTAATTAAATAGTGTGCATAAGCTATATTTTTATCTACTGGATAACTTGAAATAAATCTTTCAAGACCTTGTATGGCCTCAGGGTAAAAACGTATAGAGTAAAGACAGAAGCTTGACATTAAAGAAGCTTTTGCAGATTGTTCTATTTTGGGTAAAATAATTTCTGCTTCTGAAAATTTTTTAGAAGCCATCATAAACTCACTTTCTTGCATAAGTTTTATAGCTTCAGAATATATCTCAAAAGCCTGTTCTTTATTTCCAGGTATATTGCTTTCAGGTTCTTCCTTAGAACAGCCGAATGTAAAAAATATTAAAAGTAAAATATATATAAATTTTTGAAACATAAGTAATACTTATATCAAATAAAATTAATTTGGTAAATTTTTAGATTTTTAACCGTTAACTACTAGTCTATTTGCTGCTGATTTAAATTTTTTATTTAAAACTTCAACATTGCTGAAGGTTATTTCTTTATAATTTGACTTATCTTTAAATAATTTTTTGAGAAAAATATTACTTAAATAATGCCCTCCATGAAAACATTTTACATTACCTAAGATTCTATAGCCTGAAAGAAGAAAATCACCTGCAAGATCTAAAATTTTGTGGTTCACAAATTCTTTTTGATTTCTAAGACCTTTATCATTTAGCACTACGTCATCTTTAACAACAATTGCATTATCTAAAGATCCACCTTTTGCAAATCCTGCTTTTTTAATTTTTTCTATGTCTTCAAACAAACAAAAAGTTCTAGATGAATAAATATCGTTTAATTTTTCATTGTAAAAACTAACCGAATTTTTTTGGCTGCCTATAACAGTGTTTGAATAGCTCAGTTCAAACTCTACGTTTAGTCCATCTTCATTTACATCAATTGAAATACTTTTTTCACCATCGTGAAGTTCAGTTTTTTTTATAATTTTTATAAATTTTCTTTTTGCAGATTGAATTTTAAGTCCAGATTTTTCTATCATCTCTACAAATTCTTTAGATGACCCGTCCATAATTGGTAATTCAGAACTATTTGTTTCGATCAAAACATTATCAATTCCTGTAATATATAAAGCTGCCATTAAATGTTCTATGGTAGATACAGAAGCTCCAGATGAATTTGTTATAGTGGTGCAAAGTTTAGTACAAGAAACATTTTCTAAATTAGCTCTTATAATATTTTTTTCATCTAAATCTGTTCTTTTAAAAACTATTCCTGTGTTTTCGTTTGTGGGTATAATTTTTACTTTTGATGTAGACCCAGTATGCAACCCAATTCCTTCGAAATTAATGGGGCTCTTTAATGTTTGTTGATTTATATTTTGCATATAAGATTTATACAAAATTGATTAGATATTATTAAAACAACTTATGTTTCAAAAAAATACCAAGATTAATTTAAGAACAATTTTTCAAAAATCCTTGATATAATTGACTTTTTAGTTTGGATTATCGGTATCGCTTCTTTTTCCCACCCTTTTCCAATAAGGCTCGCGGCAGCTAAACAGTCTTTGAACTGACTGACCTGTATATCCTTATTAACAAAAATAATTTCTTTAAGGTAAAATAGGTTTCTAAAATAATTTTTAAGATTTTTATTATAGTTTTCGACTTCAAAAGCAACATTAACTATAGAATCTTTTCTAATTAAATGACTTAAATTAATATTTTTATTATATATTATATCTATAATTTCTTCAGATCTAGCGAGAATGATCTTTTCAACTAATTGATTGCTAATTTTTCTATAAGCAACATCTTTGAAGTAATTTTCTGGTATATAATCATTTTTTGCAGAATTAAAAAAATTTAATTTATTAAACAAATCTTTAGCTAACTCAAAATTTAAAGAACAAACTTTTGAAATATCTTTAATTATTATATCAGTTCCAAAAGTAAAATTTTCAGAATAAAAAAATGATAAATTTTTATATATTGATATGTTGCTCATTTTTTGACCAATGTTGACTAAAATAATAGTCTTGTCTGCTTGTTCTTTTTTTAAAAGATCAATTCCTCTTACAAATGACTTGCTTATAATTCTTTCAGACTCAATGTGGCAATTATTTAAAACAATATTTAAATTTTTAATTTCATTTTTTGGTAATAGAAAAAATGTTAAATGTTGATTATAGAAATCTCCATGTAGACCTATAGGTAAATTTTTTATTGAAACTTTGTCTAAAACAAAGTTTGTATTAAATAAATGAATTAATGAATAATTTATTTCATTTTCTAAAATAGTTTTTTTAACATCGTTAAGAATGAAGGATATATCTTCACTCATTATTTTAGATCCGCTAAGTTTTTTAAAGCCAGAAATATTAATACATTTAACGTCTCTATAATCGTAAATTACAGTTGTAGTCTTAAATATATATCCTATTTTTTTTTCTATTAAATTTAATTGTTTTTTTATAATTTGAGATAAATCTAATATATTTGTGATTCTACCTTCTGTTATGCCACCGGAGTCAACGGTGAAAGAACCACGAACATCAAACTCTAAGTTTTCTTTAAATTCTACAACAAGAAATTTAATATTATTTTCATTTATTTCTATTAGAAGATATGGTTTTTTAATTTGCATTTTAATTAATTATTAATTGATTTTTAATCCTATAATCAAAATTATTATATTTTTTGAAATTCTCATTTAGTTCTATTTTTTTAAAGTTTGCTAAAGCTTCTAAATAATCATATTTGGGTAACTTAATAATTTTAGAGTTTTTTAATGTTAAATCCCACCTACCTATATCATAATAATAAAAAGACTTAATTTTTTTAATATTAAAATCGACTTGTTCTAGAGCATCTGTAATCTCACTAAAATTATTTGTCTTGCCGAAAATAATTGGTAAATTAGAGTACAATTCTAACTCGATAAAATTAATTTTTTCATTATTTTTTAATAAATAAAATTTTTTTTTACCATAAATATTTATTGCTATTGGCTTTTTTTCAAAAACAGTTATTTTGATCGTGCTAGGATAAACTTTTTTTATTTCATATTTTAAAAAAAATTCAAATTTTTTAAAACTATTTTCTATTTTTTCATTTTGTAAAAATAATAGACTACTATTATTCAAATAATTTAATTCTTGAATAATTTTATTTGTATTAGTTATGTTGTTGCCAATAATTTCAATATTTTTAATTTGAAAAAAATAACTTTTATTTTCATTGTTTATTTTTGGACTGTAAGTAGATAATATTACAAATAATATTAATAATCCTAATAGTTTAATAGTCTTATTCATCTATTTATACTTGCATCAAGTACTATATTTTTTACAAGACTATCAAAAGATATTTTTTTGTACTTTGCAATTTCTGGAACTAGCGATAAATTTGTCATTCCAGGCTGGGTGTTTACTTCTAATATATAGAATCGATTTTTATAAAATTTAAAATCACTTCTTGTAACTCCTTTGCAGTTTAAGGCTTTGTGTGCTTTTTCAGAAATTTTTAAAACTTCTTTATATTTATTTTTTTTTAAATTTGCTGGCATTATATGTATTGTTTTTGCTGTCTTACTATATTTGGCTTTATAATCATAAAATTTTCTTCTTGGCTTTAGTTCTATCGCACCGAGAGCCTTACCCTTCATAACTGCAACTTGAACTTCTTGACCACAAATAAAATTTTCAAACATTAAATTATCATAGGTTTTAGCTAAAATTTTTATTGCAGTTTTAACTGATTTAAGATTTTTACATATATTTACTCCTATACTTGAGCCTTCATTTATTGGCTTTACTACTATGGGATAATTCAATTTTTTTTTATTTATTAATTTATTAATATCAATTTTTGTATTTTTATTTGATAAATTCAAAATGAAATAATCTGGCGTCAATATATTATTCTTATTAAATATTTCCTTTGAAATTGACTTGTCCATTGCATTCATCGATGAAATTACACCAGAGTGAGTGTATGGTATTTTTAAATATTCAAAATAACTTTGCGCAGTTCCATCTTCGCCATTTTTTCCATGCAAAGCATTAAAAATAACGTCAAATTTCTTGTTATTTATTTGATTGAAAAATTGTTTCGCTGGATCAAAAGTTTTAACTTTATACCCTAGACGTAACAAGGATTTTATACATGCTCTTCCACTGTTTAAGCTAACATTTCTTTCTCTTGACGTCCCTCCTAACACAACTAAGATTTTTTTCTGCATATTTTATTTCCCAATTATTTTAATTTCTAACTCTAAATTTATTCCAGTTTTTTTTAAAACTGTTTCTTGTACTTTTTTAATTAAGTTTTCTATATCAGATGATGTTGCCTTACCTTCGTTTATAAAAAAATTGCAATGTTTTTGAGATATTTTAGCTTGACCAACTGAATAATTATGACAATTGGAATCTTTAATTAACTTCCAAGCCTTTTTATTTATGGGATTTTTAAATGTGCTTCCACAAGTCTTAACTCTGCTAGGTTGATCTTTTTTTTTTTTACCAATCAATTCATTTTGTTTTTTTTTAATAAAATCAATATCAGCTCTTTGAGCTTTAAATATTGCACTTAGTATAATTAAATCTTTGGGCAGATCACTTCCTCTATAAGTAAATTTAATATCTGTAGCTTTTATTTTTTTTATGAGTCCATTTTGATCCATCACTTCTACTGATACTAAGATTTGCGATATATCGTGATCATAACAGCCACTATTCATAATTATACCTCCTCCAATCGAACCTGGTATGCATGATAAAAACTCAAGTCCGGACAAACTATTATCTGTTGCAAAATTTGATAATTGTCTATCTAAAGTTGCTGCTCCAGCTTTAATTAAATCTTTATCGATTAAGTTGACACTAGCAAATGTAGGACTTAATTTAATAGTAACTCCTTTTATTCCACTATCCCTAATTAATGTATTAGATCCGGCTCCTATAACATTAATTTTGTTTAAATCATTGCTAATATTTTTTAAAAAAGATGATAGTTGCTCGATACTTTTTGGTTTAAAAAAAATTTCGGCTGGTCCGCCAAGGTTAAACCAACTATACTTAGATAAAGTTTCATTGTAAGAAATATTATCTTCAAAATTTTCTTTTAGCACATTGGTTTTGTTTATCATAAAAATTCTTTTAAGTTTCTCATCCAATTTGAAATTGAGCCTGCACCCAAACCTATGATAATTTCATTTTTAATTAAATTTTTTTCTAAATATTTTTTAATTTGTGTTTCATTTTTTACAATTATTACCTGTGTTTTAGAATACTTTGAAATTAGTCTTCCAAAATTATCTGTATTATAATTTTTATCCACTTTTTCACCAGCACCATAAACTGGGCAAAGCAAAACAATATCTGACATTTTAAAACTTGACGCAAATTCTTTTTTTAAACGTTTAATTCTAGAATATCTGTGAGGTTGAAAAACACTAATAATTTTTCTGTTATTATAAACTTTTCTCAATCCTTCTAATACTGATTTGATTTCTGTTGGGTGGTGTGCATAGTCATCAAAAAATTCTTTATTATTTTTTACAAAAATTTTTGTTAATCTTCTTTGCACTCCAGAAAAATTTTCTAAAGATTTTTTTATAATATCTAAATTTATGCCTAAATTTAGCGCCACTACTATGGCTGCAGTTGCATTTAGTACATTGTGTGTTCCGATTAAATTTAAGTCTATTTTTTTTATTACTTTTCTGTCACTGTAGTTTTTAATTACTAAGTCAAATAAAGTATTACTAGTTTTATACTTTATATTTACTATTCTATAATTTGCTTTTTTACTAAAACCATATGTTAAATAGTTTTTAGTTTTTACTACTGATAAAATTTTTCTAAGTCTTTCATCATCTATACAAATTATCGACTTACCTATTGGAGGTGTTTTATTGATAAATTTAATAAAAGCTTTTTTTAAATTATTAAAACTTTTATAAAAATCTAAGTGTTCTTCATCTAAATTAGTAACAACAGAATAATTAATAGGTAATTTTAAAAAACTTCCATCTGACTCGTCTGCTTCTAATACTGCCCATTCTCCTCTTCCAAACTTAGCATTACTTTTAATTGAATTTATAACTCCACCGTTAATAATTGTGGGGTCTAACTTCGCTGCTAATAAAATTTTTGCAACTAATGATGTCGTAGTCGTTTTTCCATGTGAGCCTGTAATAATAATATTTTTTTTTAAATCCACAACATTAGCAAGCATTTCAGCTCTCTCATATATAGGGAGTTTTTTTTTCCTAGCTTCTTTTAATTCTATATTGTTTCTATCTATTGCTGAAGATTTTACAATTATTGTAACTTTATTAATGTTTTTTTTGGAATGTCCTTTTAAAATTTTTATACCAACTTTTTTGCAATTTTCTGTGTTTTTATTTTTGCTTAAATCACTACCTTGAATATTAAACTTCATTATTTTCATTATTTGAGCTAGGCC
>MDTF01008515.1_pt1 | contig 14424 bp, 5 predicted proteins | sample 811191 | NCBI WGS metagenome assembly MDTF01 (sample SAMN05326649, study PRJNA326480) | marine metagenome | isolation source: seawater | place: Southern Ocean | collected 2011
AAGGTAGTTTATTTGTCTTATTCAGTGAGGATTCCCTCGCTCGAAGACTTTGATCAGATCAATGCTTTGGGCGTGTGGTTTCAACAGAATAGTAATTTCTCTAAATGCGGATGGTCAGTAAAAAAGTCCTTACATCTTGTCTATTCAGGATCGCAGGCAGAGTCAAATACTTACATGCGCGTGTGCGAAAAGGACGGCGAGATTGTCGGATTATTTATCGGCAATATTATGGAGTACTGGTTCTCCGAGCAAAAAATTGCACAAGAGCTAGTCGTTCTATTTACGCCATTGCACCGCAATAAGATTACACCTTATCTGACAGAAATGATTAATGGTTTTACAGCATGGGCAGAGGCCAAGGGTGCCGTTGAATCATGTATCGGAATCACCTCTGGTAAAGCCGGAGAGGGTTACCCAAAATTTATCGAGAGTCTGGGCTTTAATAATGTCGGACTCATATTCAAGAAAGAGGTATAGCGTATGTGCGGTGGTGGTGGTGATAATCGAGTCGAAGAGTTGGAGAGTAAACAAGCTCTGGCCCAGCAAGCAGCAAATGCGTTACAGCGTTACGGCGATGTATTTGTACCGCTGGAAAATATGTACATTCAAGACAACCTTAATCGGTTTGGTGAAGATGCATATAACGCAAACGCTGGTCAGGCAACGCAGGGCGCTTCAGCAATATACGAAGGTGGCCTTCAGCAACTAAATCAGGGCGCATTTAATCGCGGACTTGACCCGACCTCCGGCTCCTATCAGACAGAATCTAGCGCATTAAAAGAAGCTCAAGCGAGAGGCATGGGATTAGCAGGTGCTGGTGCCGGACTAGACAACACCGACCAAGCATACCAAGGCATTGGTAACGTAGTGAGAATGGGTCAAGGCTTGGCTACCGAAGCACAGGCGGGGAATATATCTCTGATGCAATCAGGACTAGATCGAGTAGGCGCACAAGCCGAGGCTGACTTCGCCAAGTCTAGCTCCATCAAACAAGTCGTAGGAACTGCCGCTGGAATGGGCGCAGGCTATGGCATTAATCAAGGTACTGTCTAATGATTGATTACAACAGTTATATAAGCATGCTCAATCCAGATACGGCGATTGAGGTAGAAGACTTTTACTTTCCGAATGCCGATGGTTCCAAGCGTGGCGTACCTACATATTCTGGCGCAGATCTCAACCCTTATTCCGCGATCAACCCAAACAGATATTCAGGAATGGATCGTAAAGACAATCCTGCGGATAAGTTATATGCCGACTTAATTCGTGCGCAGACGAAAGACTATAACCAGAGATTTGCTCCGGTAGAAAACTTTCTTGCAAATGAAATTACGGCCACTGGAACTAGGTCTCTTGCGGGTGATATGACAAGAACACGGGAGGCAGTAACAGGAGCCGGACAAAATGTCAGGGGCCAGCAAGATCGAGCTATGGGTCGTTACGGATTGTCATCTAATAATGCTGGCGCAGGTCAGGGCGAGGTCTCTACTTTGGTAGGTGGCCTCAACGATACGAAAGCGAGAGACGTTGATCGCCGCACTGCCCTACTCACAGGCAGCATGAGCGGTATCGCGCAAAACGCGAAGGGAGCAGGAAAATGACAATCTTAGCAGCGGGCTACGGGCTTAGAAATCTAGCAGGCAAGGGCATGGCAAGTGTGGCTAGGGCTGAGTCAATTGAAAATCAACAACAGCTAGCCATTGATCAAGCCGAGCAGGCTCAGGACACACAAACCCTATCGATGGGAACGGGCATTGGTGCCAGCTACGGTGTTAGTAAAGTTTTAGATAATGCGAAGACCGCCAAAGACGCAAACGCCGCACTTAATAAATCGTTTACTGGTCAAGGCACTGTTGGCAACTCAGGTGGAGGTCTTACGTTTACGCCTGATCCGACCCTTAATGCAGCAGGAGAGTCAGTGGCAGGCGAGATGCTCACAGGCGTTGACGCTACTACAAAAATAAACGAACTTGCAGCAACCGCCGACCTTGCTACCGCAGCAGAAGTGGCCACTGTCTCAGCCGAAGCTGGCGCAGTAGCAGTAGGCGGCGAGGTAGCTGGCGCAGGTGCTGTAGCTGGTCAAGCTGGCGCAGCTACTGCCGCAGCATCAGGTACTGGCACTGCCGCCACTCTTGGAGCAATCGCTGCACCAATTGCAATAGGATTAGGTGTTGCATTTCTTCTTAATGAATTATTTTAACTAGGTACTGACGATGGCACGATTAGACAGGATAGGTGGTTTCGCGCAGGGCTTTCAGTCCGGCTTCGGCTTAGTGAATGATATAAAAGATCGTCACGCCAAACAAGAGATTGCAGACGAGGAGATTGGGCTTCGCAAAGAAAATATGCGGCTTGATGGTATTGACCGCCAGAATACTGCCGACTTTCGGAATAGTCAGCTAGGTGTTCAAGCCGCAGATAAAAAACGTGATGATGAGGAGCGAACGCGACAGAGAATATCTCAAGAAGCACAAAACGCAGCTACCAAAGAGAATCAAGCTAATACGGCAGTAGCTACAGCGGATTATAGAAAAAGAACTTTTGAGGCCCAATTTGGGGTAGATGATAATGGTATTCCAACCGATCCTATTAGGGCGGCGCAACTCGTTAAGTCCCAAGAGGAAAACAAGGAGAGAGCGAGGATAGACAAGCAAGTGACTGCGGGTAATGCGGCAGACACGCTAGCTTCCTTTGATGCGGGATCTTGGCTAGACGAGGGTGGGCAGTTTAGCCCAGAAGGCGCAGAGCAATATCAGAAACTAGCCGCCCAAGTCCGAGGCACAACTGTAGACATATATCGAACAGCTAACCCTTTAAATGATGACGTTATTAATAGTACGGCTAAAGAAATCAAAAAGATGGTAACGGGGGAAAACGTCAATATGGAGCAGTTCCTTGGGGGGATGAACTCGATGGCCCTACCTGCTCATCGTGCTGGCGTTGGTCAATTAATACCTTCTGATGGCGCAGGTTTCCCCAATGCCCCTGAGCTAGTGCGCGGATGGAAAGTAATTAATAAAGAAATTGTAGACGGCAGAATGTTTTCAGATGGTTCTATCGGAGGGGATATGTTGGTCACAGTTGAAGACCCCAAGACTGGGTTCGTGTCCGAATATATTGCTCCTGCAACCGAAGGGGGAATAGGAGACAGTCAAGCAATTAATTTTACGATGGATAAGATGGGGACTGCCTTTGCTGCGCATGTACATTTTGACCGTAGCATGAAGAAAAACGCATCAGCCAACCTGCAAGCTCTACGCCAATCAGTTCCGGCGTTTCAGACTAATGGTTATTTTGATAAAGGCAAATATAACGCGGCCTATAAAGTTGCTGAGAAGGACTTTAACGAGCAGTTACAGACAAGGTCAGATGTAAAGGTTCAGCAGGGATCTAACTACACCTACGGTCAGATTAGTGCTAACCCTAAGATGAAGAAAGAATTTATTGAGTACGAAATGCTTCAGAGGGATGCTCGTCCAATATCTCATAGAGACGGGGCTATGGCGCGTATAGCTACAACGCGGGGAACTTCTATTGTCACGAAAATTGAAAAGATTATGAAGCGCAAAGACGAAAACTCTACCGGATTAACTAACGCGCAAGTCCTAGAGCTGCGCATGTATATGGACGAGAACGAAAAGATTGATGATGCTAAACGCTATAACCAATTTTACAAAGAAATGACGGGTATCAACGCATCTATGTCGGGCATTGCAGGTGACAATAGTGGCTATTAAACACTAATTTCTAGCTAATTCTTAATGCCAAACTATATTTGATTGGAGCTGTAAATGATTTACGTCGATAACGTACACCCCTCACTAAGAAAGTCTTACTCCAGCATTGATGAGGATGACCAAGAAACAGGGATGCTCAATGAGTTCAGTAAGGGCGTTGGTGCTGGCGTAGACCAGCTTCAAGGGTTAATCGGTGGTGGCGGTCAAGCGTTAGCAGGAAGCCTATTCGGAAACGATGAGTGGTTTGTTGACGGCATGAGCTATTACGAAGAGCAAATGAATGAAGCTGCTCAGAACCAAGCTGATGTAGGTCGATTTGAAGATATAGAAGGCTTTGGTGACATGCTCAATTACTCAGCTTTTATTGTCGGTAATGTTGTTCCTAGTCTAATCGGTGGAGGTGGCGCAGGCCTTGTTGGTGGAGCGATAGCAAAAGGCGGTCTTAAAAAGATTGCCAACACAGCCTTGTCTACCATCATTAAACCTAACGCACAGAAACTCGCCAAGCAACAATCAGCCAAAGCCTTTTCGGCCACACAAGCGGGTCGAGAGATTGCGGGGAAACAGGCTGGGATAGGCCGCGCTGTTGGTGCAATGGCGTTTGGCACAGCCGCTGGTGCAGGAGAATCCTTTACTCGGATACTAGAAGAAACTGGGGAAGAGGCTCCGCTGGTAGCATTAGCGACTGGGATAGCCAGTGGCTCTCTTGATGCATTGACTCCTATGCGCGTATTGAAGCGCGTAGTTCCTGCTGAAAGATACAAAGACATTGCCGAGAAAGTAGGCGAGAGCGTTGCGTCAAACTCTTCAATGAAAATGAGGATGCTTAAAGAAGCAGGTAAGACAGCAGGCATTGAAGGCGCGACAGAGATGATGCAAGAGATCGTGCAGAACTCTACTTTAGAGGTTGTGCGTGGTCTCGGTGCTGATCTAGAAAGTTCTTGGGTTGAGCGCATGACCACTGAAGATAAGATGTCTCAGTATATGAATGCGGCTATAGCTGGAGCTATTGGTGGTGCAGCAATTGGTGGTGTCTCAGGCATTGCAAAGAACCCTACAAAAATTGAGCGCGAACCAGCGACTGAAGCACCTACAGTATCTGATGTGCCTGTTCCGGCTACGCTAGAGGAAAATCCAGCTCAGGGCAGGATAGATGCACAGCAAAATGTTGCGGATCAGGTTGCTAACCGTCAAGGTCGCGGTAACACTGCACCAATGACAATAGAAGAAGCCAGAGCCAAAGCTCAGGATCTTCCGTCAGCAAGAGAGACAAGTTCTGATCCCGCAGTTCAAAGACAAGAAGCGCAGCGAGTCATTCGAGATCAAATCGCTGGGATGGCAGGAATCCGCAGGCAGGTCAAAGGAATTTATCGCCAAGAAGAGCTAGGAGCCTTAGGAGAAACTACACGAATTCCGGCTGAAAAGCCTGCGCCCATAGCTACGCCAGAGGAAGTTCCCTTTGGTGGTAACTTGCCAGAAAATATCACGCCCCCGCTAGATGCCTTAGTAGGTACTGACGTAGATTATGCTGGCAATAAAGGATTACTGGGCAAGAATGATCAAGGTTATTTCGTAGCTACCCAAGACAATGGCGATGTATTTATCGAGAGCGGTGAGTACCAAACTCTAGCCGATCTGGGCGTTACACCGCTGTCAGGTGATCTTGAGTTTCAGAACGACTTAGTAGTAGATCCTGAGACCAAAAAATTCCAACTGCGGGGAGAAGAATTTACCCTCACCCGAATTATTAAAGATGCACAAGGCCAAGCATTGTCACTAGCTGTTAGAGACTCAAGGGGTAAGCGAAAGACCATACGCACAAAGGAGATTGTAAAACGAATTGAGAGCCAGCTTGCCACGGCTCCCGATTTCTCGCAGGTAAAGGTAGAGCTTGATGAACTTCCTGTAGATATCCAGCAGGCAATCGTTGAGCAGTCAGACCCAGAGAGCATTCCAGATGAGGTCACGGCACAAGAAGCTTTAGATGTAGCGTCTACCTTACCAAATGCCGATCAGCTAACTACGGCATTAAACGAGTCATTTCAGATTAATTTACCTAAGGGCGATGTCGATACGTCTACGCCCATGCAGTACAACCAAACCATACGCAGACCCTCTCTACTGACACCCTTGTCTGAGGCCGTAAAGGACATCAATCAAAGCCAAGGATCTAACAGATCCGCTATCGATGAGGCGAGAATTGATAGGTTGTTCGATGGTTCATATGACGGCCCCATCCCCTTAGAAGATGGCGGGGAGCTAATGCCTATCAATATGCTTGATGGCATAGAAAGCCCAGAAGGGATGTCAGCACAAATACGAGACGAGGTTAAGGTCGCTCTTTTAGATTTGATCGAAGCAGGAATGCCGAAATCGGTACTAAAAGATATTTCAGGAATATACATTCACTCTCAGGGAGCTTTTGCGAGAGAGACTGACGGAGCATTTTTCCCGTCAACTGGTGCATTAAGCTTGAGCCACCTTAACTTAGTTAACCTAGTTACGGAGTCTGATAACAATAACAACAGAGCAGGCGCATTCCGATATGTATTAGCGCATGAGCTGGGTCACGCCCATGACATATCTCGGTCACTGTCTGAAACGGCCCCAGAATTTGAAATTGTAATGGATGGCATCACTTCTGAAGGCGTTGAGCTGCAAGTCGGCTCTATCCTTAATGAGCTTGGCCGAAACTACCAGAATAGCACTGAGCTTGGTTTAGAGATGAGCTACCCGTTTGGGGATGCTTGGTTTATGTTAAACGACAACCCTACAGACGTAGATGATATTATAGGCGTATTGCAGAAAGAGGCATTTGCACAAGCTTTTGCTGTATTCCATTCCAGCCCAGAGCTTTTGCAACAGTCAGCCCCATTAACGTATAATTATTTTAAGAAACTGCTACAAACACCGAAGGAGAGCCAGAACGATGGAAAAGCTAATACTCAAGCCCAAGAAACTGACACCCAAGTTGCAGGAGTACGTGCAGACGTTCGGCCACAGACCGTCAGCGGAAGCGAACAAGTTCAAGACGGCTCAGGAGCTGGAGAAGATGGCCGAGGTAGCGCTGTTGCGGAAGAAGCCAGTGAAGGATTGGGCGAGCAGGGTCAACCGCAAGACGGGGACGATTCTGGACAATCTGTACAGCCAAAAGAAGACACCGCAGAGCCAGAAAAAGGAACTCCCCCAACAGTAAAGCGAGCGGAAAACTTTGCTAGCGAAGGCGAGTATGATGTCACCACTTCCGATGGTACGGTTTACAAAATATATCGGGACGCTAGTCAGTTTTCCAGCCCTCACTGGCATTTAAATGATGAGTTTTATGATTCATTAGGATTCAATTCTGCGTCCTCTGTAAGGACGCAAGGCATCGGCAGTACCCGCAAAGAAGCGGTGGAATGGGTGGACAGAAACCATACCTCCGCAATGCAGAAGGAAGACACCGCTCAAGAGATTGAACAAGAGCGCCTAGCTGAAGAGCGTATGATCGCTATAGAGGCTGATTTTAATGATGATGGGCCTTTGTTTGCGCCGTTTACCAGAGTGCCTGAAGTAGACGAGCAGTCTCCGGTGCTACCGATGGGCAAGGTCGAGCAGTCGCTGTCTGACCTACTCGCCCAAAATCCCAATCCAACCTCAGAGCAGCTAGGGTCAATAGTTGGCGCACCCAAAAAGCGTAAGGGTAAGGAGGCTGTTCAAGATGTAGATGTAAGACCTATCACCCTAGATGAGCTACGCGGATACGTTAAGGATTCATTGTCTAAGTCAGACAACCTTAAATGGTATGATGAGTTTGGAAACCTCTTTAGAAACTTAGTTGGAGATGCAAATCTAGACGAAGCATCAGTTATCTTTGGGGTCACATCAGCACAAAATGCTGCGGAAAACAATCTAGCAGAAACCCTCCATATTATGTCTTTAGCCCGAAAGTTTGATCCGGTTAAACAACGCAAACAATTTGAGCTGGCAGTAAAGGCAACTCCTCGACCTGACGGCCAAAAGCTTAAAATTACAGGAAAGCAAGTTACTGCGATTGGTGACCTTTATGCTAACGGTGATTTTGAGGGAGGTATAAAAACTACCACCTATATGCAGATGGTTCAGGACAGGGGTAGAAACGCATACAACCCGTTTAGTGTTCAGGATGTACACATGAGTCGCGTGTTCGGGTTCCGCAAAAAAGATTTTGATAAGAAATCTGGAGCGTTGGTTGATGCAGCTAAAGTCTCAGGAGAGAATGAGTATCGTTACGCTCAGTACCTAACCAGCGTCTTAGCAGATGAGTTCGGGATGTCTCCAAATCAGATGCAGGCAACCTTATGGTTTTACGCAAAAGATAAACTTACTCCAAAAAACAAAGGTGATGAAGCCAAGGCTAAGAGGAGGCTTGAAAAATTAAAGAAGAAAGCTAAGGCCGAAGGAAAAGAGTTTGACATCAATGCTCCGAGGTATGGTGACGGTACGCCAGCATCATCTGCCCTATATGCAGCTCCAGAAATTCAAGTAATTAAGAATATGATTACTGATGGAACTTTTGAGAAAGCTACTCCGATAGCAGATTCTTTAACAGACGGTATCAGGCCGCGAAATAAACCAGCACAAAAGACTACTCCATTCTCTACTGTTAATGAGAGAGAGGGCTTGATGGATTTGGCTAGAGCCAGATCTCCAAAGCTTATTGCGTCTGCGGTTGCAGGAAAAGGCAGAGGTCTTGCGTTTCCTGACGGCACTCCAATTGAGACCCTTGTCCAGTACAACCAAGATATTATGGCGGCGATAGTTGATGATGGGGGTCAAATACCTCTCCTTAGAGAGTTGGGGATACCCCACGAAATAGAAGAGTCTGCCGGAACCTTTACCGGATATGAGCCGTCAATAATGATTAGGCTTCTTGGTGGCAATTTGGAAACTGCGAATAAGCTTGCTCCCTTGTTAGGTGATGCGTTGCTACAAGATTCGGTGATTACGTCTCAGGCAGTGTACGGTGATATCGGTCTCCCTGCCTTTGCCGTGGCGAAGAAAGATGGAAGTGACTTCTCTAGGGAAGACGCAATGATTCTTACTGAGTCATTAAACCCTGACCAAGACCCTGATGGAATAAACTTCAATCAACCTATGAGCGACACCTTGATGTTTCTTGATTCAAGGTCAATGAAGGAAAACTTTGAATATACTGAGTTGCAAGCCGAGGAGTTTTACTCTACTCTTATTAATGAATTAGGCGATGACTACTCCGTAGGCATTGTAAATACGCAAGGAGACTATCATGGTTCAGATCAATATAGAGAAGCTATCGAAAAAGCTTGGAATCGAGAGACTCCCAGCGGATCACAAAATATATACGACCGCACCACCCCTTCACTTTACGAGCCAGTCAGGGAAGTCTACAACGAGTACGCAGAAAAGCTCGGCATCCCCAAGCGAGAAGCGCAAAGTCTAAAGCCCTTATCGGCCCCTCCTAGCCTCTTCAGCAGAGGCGTTAAGCAAGATCCGTCTGCGGCTACTTTCAGTGGCAAGATGGATACTAAGCACGGCTACAGGTATGACCCCCGTGATGGTGATGCGCCAATCCCTAACTTTGTGGCATCTAAAGACTTTAAAGGTGTTAGATACGATGGTGATGGAGGAACTTTTGGTTCAGATGGTGTTTATCTAGAAGACGCTTCGGCACCTGCTTTCTTTATGCAGAAAAGTATGTACCAATTTATGCCGCAGAGGAGAGTTGATGTTGAGGTTAACTTCAAAAAAGCGTTTGTGTTTACTCCCGCTACTGTTCAAGAGCTAAAGTCGGTATTAGGCATTCATCCTAAAGATGTTAAGGGATCGGACAATGGTGATCTGTTTATTGGAAGAGGGGCCAAGATTGTTAATCTGCTTAAAGAGCAGGGGTATGATGGGCTTATAGTAAAAGATTTTAAATCTACCGAAATGTCTGATTACAAGGAGTCTCAGAAGCAACTTAAACGTGAAGGGATGGGGGCTTTTGATGATGAGCTTGTACAGCCGCAAGTGTTTGCCTTCTATCCTGAGAATTTAAAAGTAAAGTCGGGATCAATGGTCTTGGCTAAGGACTTTTTATTAGCCCCTCCGTCTCGCGCATTTAATCCAAACGAAACGCTTGGGTGGACATCTCAGGATTTACTAGAGAAAGGCGACCTTCGTGGTGCCATGAACTCCCTGTCATTGCATTCTGATAATAAAGTCGTAAGAACTATTGCGTCTAAACTAGCAGAGGTCACAAACAACAGACAAAATCTACCGGCTGCTCGCGAAGCAACAAAAAGATCAAAAGTAAAATCTATTGTCTACCACGGAAGCCCGCAAACTAACATCACAGAGTTTAAAGCAGGCGATGTCAGTCAAGGACTTTACTTCTCTCCTGATCGAAACCTATCTGAAATGTATATGTCTGGCCTGATCGGCTCAGGGTCGTCGCCAAGTTCTTCTGGGAAAGGTCGTGTTTACGAGGTGATGTTGGATATCCGCAATCCGTTAGTCCTCCAGAGCGAGGATCAGCTTACATTTATAGAAAAGATTCCTGTAGCTTTAGGTCGCAAGACTAAAAATGAAGTTGTTAGCGCCAAAAACGCCAAGCAACTTATGGGCGCGGATGTAATTACTTCAATGGTGTTGACCAAATCAGAGATCGTCAGCCTCAAAGCTCAAGGCTACGATGGAATTATGAATGACTATCGAAGCGAATATGTTGTATTTGATTCGTCCCAAATCCACATAGTAGACAGTGGCAAAGGCGGCACCCAAGTTCAAGTTGTTGATGGATTAAAAACAGCGGGGTCTTTTAACCCTAAGACTAATACGATTCAACTCGACTCTAGCCGAGGCATAAATGAACATACCCTGCTTCACGAAATGACTCATGCCGCTACCTCGGCCACCTTATTTGATCAAAGCCACCCCCTGACAAAGGAGCTAACAAAACTCTTCGGAGAAGTTAAGCCATTTTTAGGGAATGAGTACGGTATTACAAACCTCGACGAGTTTGTGGCTGAAGGCATGTCTAATGAGCAATTTCGAGACAAGCTGGACACGATAACCCTCAAGGGTACAGAAGGCTCTGCATTGCAGCGATTCTTTGATAGCGTGATCAGCTTCTTGCGTAACTTAGTAGACATACAGGCCAACGAATCAGCACAGACGGAATTTGATAGCCTCGTAGCGGCTATACTTGCACCAGCGCCTATGTCTCGCGATGCAACTACACAGGCTCTGCCGCGCAAGGACGATGCAAGCTCTAGTAATATACTATTCTCCCCAACTAGATCTGCATCTGACATCCTGACCAACGACGAGCTGATTGACTCTGTACGTGCATCGACAGGTGGGCGTGATGCGATTAACTCCGCTAAAAATAAATCGATAAAAGGTATATATAAAGGCGCACAGAAAGGTTTGGCTGGATGGGCGCAAAAGAACTTATCATCTAGAGGGCTGCTACCTCAGACTGCTTTTGATTCAATGATTGAAAGAGACGGCCAGTTCGGTGCTGTTGAGATCGATATACGCCAGCTTGTAGGTCATTACGATCTTGCGATTGAGGAAGCATACGGCGATGACATCAGTAAGGCAGTCGGTCTAGATGAAGCACTTAACACTCCTGTTTCGGAACTGCCTTCTCTTGGTCTTGCTAAGAATGTACAGGACGCAGTAGCGGCGATGAGAACTTATATTGACGGCCTGTCAGTGGACTATGCGGAAATCCTGAATCAGGATATTGAGCGGCTTAGGAGTGAAGGCAATGATGAGGCTACAGCTAAGAGCGAAATTCTAGGGATCGTCGTTAACAACATGGGCCGTTATGCGAATAGAAGCTTTCGTGCATTTGATGACCCTAACTGGAATGAGGCTGTTCCTGAGCAAGTGATCCTTGACGCACGGGAATATCTCGCTAGCAATGGCACTGTCAATCCTGATCAGGTGATCAATACAATACTAAAAGAAGGTACGGCCTTTGATGATATGGGTTCGTTTATTGCGGAATCAAAGCTTGGCGCTAAAGACTTATCGATCCTAAAGAAAAGACAAGATATTGCTCCAGAAATTAGAGCCTTACTTGGCGAATACAAAGACCCACGAATAAACTTTGCACGATCAGCCACTAAAATGTCTCGCCTTATTTACAATGATAAGTTTCTAAAACAAGTGTTGGTCAATGGCTTAGACACGTTTCTCTTTAATCAAGAAGATGCACCAGTCAACGCAACTAAAAGAATTGCAGAGATTGGATCTAAATCAATGAACCCCTTAAATGGGTACTACACGTTCCCTGAAGTGGAACAGGCTTTCCGTGACGCGCTAGATGCCCAGAAACTCAATGGACTCTATAAGACCATCGTTCAGATTAACGGTGCGGTTAAGTACGGCAAAACGATTATTGCCCCAACGACAGTGTCTAGAAACTGGATGTCTGCATCAATGTTTACCATTGCCAATGGCCACTTCAACTGGTCTAAGATTGGCAAATCATTAGAGGTAACTGGCTCATACTTTAGGGGCATGGGCGATCAGGTTGCATACTTAAAGCGTATCAAGCAGCTCGGCGTAGTGTATGACAATCCTTATGCCGGTGAGATGATCAAGCTGCTAGAAGATAGCAACATAGATAACCTGATTAATCCTGACGGAAAGATTAAGGGATTCTTTGATGGCGCGACACGTTTTTATCAGTACGGTGATGATTTCTGGAAAATTGTTGGCTTCGAGAATGAAGTTCAAAACTTTATGGAGCTAAAGGGTGACAGTCGCGAGGCCGCAGAAGTTAAAGCCGCTGAACGCATCCGAGACACTTATCCAACTTACTCGCTGATTGGTGCATTGCCACGGAAGCTGAGACAGTTTCCGTTACTAGGTACGTTCGTGTCTTTTCCCGCAGAAATTATTCGTACCCAAGCAAACATGCTCAAGTACCTGCGACAAGACCTTGCAGATCCTGACATGCGCCCAGCAGCACTAAAGCGTATGGCGGGTATGGCCATGATGTCTGCCGGAGTTTATGCGGCGCAAGCAATGGCGATGTCTGCCTTTGATGTGAGTGAGGAAGAGGAAGAGGCTATCAAGCTGATGGCCGCGCCGTGGGCTAAGAACTCAAATATTCTGGTTACAGGAAGAGATGAGAAGGGTCGATTAGAGTATCTTGACCTGACGCATCTTGATCCGTATGCACTGTACAAACGGCCGCTCAATGCGATCATGCGAGATCAACCTGCTGGCGAGGCTATATTGGATGCCAGTTGGGAAATAATGAAGCCTTTCCTTGGCTGGGATATTTCTACGGCAACCATTCTCCAGCATATCAATAATGAAAAGGCATCAGGAAGCCAGATTTATAACCCTGCCGACACATTCACTAATAATGTTGTGGATGTATATGAGCATTATGAGAAGGGTATGGGGCCAAGCTTCTTACAAAACGCACGGCGTATGGAGAAGGCACTTAGCGGAGAAGTTTCCGGTAGCGGCAAGGCTTATGATGTTGGGGATGAGATGGGTGCCTTAATTGGCTTCCGCAAGACTACCTTTGATCCTAAGACGGCATTGCACTTTAAGGCTTACGAGTTTAATGAGGCAAAGCGTAACTCAACCTCGCTGCTTACGTCATCCTTTAGAGACCCTAACGGCGTATCGGATGGAAACCTTAGGGATGCATTCCAAAGGGCTTCAGATGCTCGAAAACAGGCCTTTAAGGATATGTCTAAGCTCGTCAGTGCCTCCGTTAGCTCAGGTATCAGCCCTACTCAAGCGATGGTTATTCTGCGCTCTAACGGGGTTACCCAGAAAGATGCTAAGGCATTAGTTACGGGTGGGGAATCTGCATGGACAATGTCGGACAGTACTTTAAAGAACTCAATCTCCAAGTCTGACCTGTTGTTTGGAAAAGGAACCAGCCAAGTCTTTAGTAAGCGATGGGCTATGATTCAGAAGTGGCTGGCAGAGGAGAGCTAAATAAGATCATCCTTCGCGATCATAGTTAAACCGAAAAGAACGCACAGACATACAACGACCATTGAGAAAAGTCCTAAAGAAAGTTAAGTGGGGTACTACTTGAGAGGGCATATTATACAAGTACGGGATAGCTAGTAAAAATGCTATCTAGCTATCCCGTTCATGTATTTACCGCATACACCTATATTTAAGGTTGCCGCATAGGCCTTTAAATTACTGTGCTTTAAAGTGCGTTAAGTCATTGATTTATAAGGTAATGTACATGGTAACCTTGCCAAGGTTGGGGTCGCGAGTTCGAACCTCGTTTCCCGCTCCATTTACACAAATCCCCTTATTAATCAATGGGTTATAAGGGTCTGTTATACGACAACCCTTTTTAGGTTGTCGAAACAGTTTTTCAAACCATGTTTCCTTGTAGTGGAAATAAAGGTTGCACTCCAAATTCGAACTGCGGATTGCTTGCTTTATCTCCAGTTGAACGGCCCTGATTTTTCATAGGGCCGCATCAACGACTACGACCTCAACATAATTGCTCATGGAACGCCTCTAGCCGCGACCCAATCACTAAATTATGTTCCTCATCGTCCGACACATACCCCGATACCGATGAGGGTGTGAGCCATCCTCCGACACGCATTATCTCTTCCGTCGAAGATCCAGCCTGAATGTGCCATGTCGCAAACGTGTGCCGAAGGCTATGAGAACGCACCCAACTGGGTAATCCAGC
>MDTF01004963.1_pt1 | contig 14418 bp, 13 predicted proteins | sample 811191 | NCBI WGS metagenome assembly MDTF01 (sample SAMN05326649, study PRJNA326480) | marine metagenome | isolation source: seawater | place: Southern Ocean | collected 2011
CAAAAGATACCTTAGTGTAAGTAAGTTATCCGGGGCGAGAGTGTATAAAGCCCCTGAATGCACCCATTCATGAAATTGTTTGCTGGTCTCAGAGGCTAACAACTCGTTTTTTTCAATTAGGAGTACTGATTTATCTTCTCTACATAATATTTCCGCCACTGAAATGCCAGAAATACCTCCACCAACAATAATCCAGTCATAACCCGACTCATTCATAGACGTGCAACCCCAGATTTCATATCATTAACTGTCATTTTTAAACCCTTATTTAATGTTAAAAAATCCGATGATGCTATATTTAACAATCGCGGTAGCTTAGTTATAGTTCCATTAGACTCCATAGGATCGCCAACTGGAAGTGCCCTATAGGCCTTATCCGAACTAGAATTTACTATTTCGATTATGTTATCAGCTAGGCAGTCGATTGAAACCGATGTTCCGGTCAAAACGTTTACAGAATCTGATATTTTTGTTTCCGATGTCACCCGAACTGCTTGATAAATTACGTCAGCGATATCTGTAACATAAATAAAATCTCGCGTTTGCGCACCTCCATTTATGGTGATGGTTTGGTTACATAATAATTTCTCTATAAATATTGAAATCACACCTGAGTAGGGATTTGACGGATCCTGCCGAGGGCCATAAACATTAAAAAAGCGAAGACCTATGCTACTTAGCCCAGACGTCACCGAAGAAACCTTTGCGTACAACTCCAAAGCGAATTTGTCAGCTGCGTAGGGGCTAAGTAAATCGGTGCTGTCTTTCTCATCATCTCCTAACGGCAGACCACCATAGATAGCGGATGATGAAGCATAAACCAACGGAATTTCATATTTTATACAAAAATCAATAATCTTTAACGAACTCAAAATATTTGTTTCGGAACTCTTATAGAAATCTGATATGGAGAGTGGCACAGAGGCTTGAGCCGCAAGGTGAATGACTGAATCAACACCATCTAACCGGTCAAAATCAAAATTCTCAACTCGGCTTTGGAAAAAAATAATTTTATTTCCAACAGTGGACAAATTAACAAGAGTACCCGTACTTAGATCATCTAAAACGATGACCTCGTGCCCCCTAGCTAAGAGGTTCTCACACACATGAGAACCTATAAAGCCCGCACCTCCCGTTACTAAAATTTTCATATTCCCCTCCAAATATTTTTGGAGTGACTTGTACCTGCTCCAAATATGCTAATTAATTATTGGTTCAAGATCGGGATGCCAAATTAGCTTTTATATAAACTCCTAAGCCATGGTTGTCATCTATGTATTGGTGTCAACAAGTGTTCGGGCCTTGTAGCTAATAATACGACTATGATCTCTTTCTGAGCCTTGCTTCGATATTTGGAATGCTGTTCACGCATACAATCTTCTCTTTTGTTGGATATATAAACCCTACTAGATAGTTGCATGTTTATTAGTCTCCAAGTATTTTAGATGGTTAATTTTACTCGAGCTTAAAGATGAATACTGCTTCAAAGGGCTAACGTCGCAACTTTAATTCTGAAATTACCAATGTAATTGTAGCCTTCACCAGAGTTTTAAAAGGAATACTTGATTTTAGAGTTAGGAGAGAGTATCTGCGGGCTTCAGAAAAATCCTCAAGCGCCAATGATGCACGAGCTAGAGTGTATGCCATCCAACCAGGCAGCGTTTTAGCTCCTATTATTTTTAAGTCAGCTTCATACCTTTTGCTCAAAAATAAATTATTTTCCAATGTACCTTTAGCCGATGTTAGGTTGCCGCCGCCATACCAGTAATAACCAAGAACACTCTCTAATCTCTCAAATTTCTCTGAAAGTTTTGATATTCTTAACCAGCCATCAAAATCTTCACTACCCACTAAGTCTTTTTCCTCCGAAAACCCACCAATTTCCTCAAGAAAGCTGCGCCTTACCACAACACTAGAATTCCATATCGTGTTACCATTGGTTAATAAATCAACAAACACGGGACACGATAACGATCGAGAAGGGATCCTTTGATGTTTTTTAGCTGCGATGGGTAATTTAGATATTTTGTAAAGGTCATGATAGACCAAATCACTACCCAACTCTAATTGGTGTAATGCAATCTCGAGTTTCTTTGGCACCCACCAATCATCTGAATCCAAAAAGGCAACAAAGGTCCCGTTCGCCAATTTAATGCCCAGGTTTCTAGATTTTGCAACGATCCCATTATTATCAACCTTCGCAATCGAAATCCGATCATCTAGAAAGTTATTTATTACCTCAACAGTATTATCGGTAGAGTTATTATCCACAACAATCAATTCCCAGTCAGTTAAGGTCTGGTTGATCACTGAACTGATCGCCCTCTCAATACAGAACGCTCTGTTATAGGTTGGAATAACAATCGAAACCAAAGGGTTGCAACTAGATAGCTGACTCATAAAATGCCCCACAAAAAAGAAAACTTTATAGAATATGTTTAATATTAAACGCTGGCTTTGTTTTTTCTACCATTACGGAATATCCTGACACTGAGGTAGCGTAGAAATAAAGATTTGAGATAATCGTCTCAATTATATGAAATACTGATAGTTTAATGCCACATATCACGGATTTATTTTTAAGTATTTGTTATTATATTGTTCTGTTTATTCGATATATTTTTAACCAAGCATTTATCTTGAGAACCTTAAGGAAAATAATTCACACTTGATCTATCTAAAATCAACCGTGGCATTCCAAGAACTCGAGCATAAGTTTAATCTCCTCTATCAGCGCATTGTTAGGTACGATACCCATTTCATGAAGAGAATTATTTTCAATATTCAACTCGTGACTATTTTCTGAAGTATTTTTTTTCACAATATCAACAGGCTTTCTAGTCATTTTGGTTATCACTTTGCTAACTTGTCCTGCAACTTCCAGAAGAGATAGTGAAGTGCCAGTGGAAATATTTATTGTTTCTGGAATAAAGCCAGTGGTTCTAAAAATTTTAATTAAAATACGATTAAGTTCACTTATTGGCAGAAAGTCTCTTCTACCAAAATAATCTCCCCGTATTGTAATCCTCCCCAAACTATACGCATCTCGAATAAATTCATTTAACACTAATCCCCAGCAATCATTCCCTTGTGTTAGAGGATAACCAAAGCAATTCGAAAGTCGTAGCACGTGACCCCGCATGGAAGACTCTTTTGTAATCCTGACCAATGCTTGCTCACCCAAAAGGTGGGAGGTTGCATACGGATGAGTATTTAGATTAGCTGATTTTTCATTGAAACGCCCTGACAGTGGGCTCTTGTAAACGTGGACTGTAGACAGATAGAAAAAATTTTTGCACCCATAAAAGGTGGCTTTTTTTACTAAACGCTCAGTGATCTTACCATTGAATTCAATAGCCAAATGCGGATTTTTTCCGCACTCATGTGCGTTCATTCCTGCAGCATGGATGATAAAGTCATATCCTTTGCAAAAAGATAACTCAGGGTCGTCCCAATCGGTAAGAATTTGATTGCAACCTTCAACCACGCCATGGAGGAATGGGTTCCTTGATCCAAGATCAACATCATAACCATGTGTTACTAATGATTTACCAATTCGCGCACCCAAATAACCAGTACCACCAGTCACGAGAACTTTTTCACTATGTCTTACATCCAATGGGTTAGCCCTACATCCTAAATACAATTAAACTTTTCGAGATCTCGCTTGCTGTCAATGTACTGCCAAATCCCCTCATACTCATAAGCCACCACTCCGTTTTATTTGCTAATTCTCTGTAATGCCTCACGCATAAATATTTTATGATTGCCTTTGATATGATCTAATACCGCAGAGCGGCATACAAAAAATAACCATTAATGAGCACTTGCATAGTTCATAAATAAAACCTTTTATCTATGATAAGAAGCTTCATTCAATTACAGCCATTATTTTGTTCCGCGAAATAAGTGGGCTTAGATAAAAAAAAGTTTTACCAAATAATCTTAATATAGGATTTGTAATACCCATATTATCCAGATAAAATTCTGGTGGTTGTGTGTATTCGCTCAGCCTCTTAAACCTCATAACAGAAAATCCCGCCTTATGACAAATCGTATAAAAGCTTTTTGTGCTCCAAATTTGCTGATGGTCAGAATCAACCGTACCCTTCAACAATTTTGTATGGATGCGTTTAGAGAAAAATTTCGTTATTGGGTAAAGCCAAAAAGTACAGGGTGTATCTATAAATATCTTCCCATTTGGCTTTAATTTCCCTCGTAGCAATTCCAGTGTTTCAAGTGGAAAGGTAAGATGTTCAAAAACGTCGTTCATAAATATGAAATCGAATTTCTTAGTATTATTTTCAAAATCCGCAAACTTAATCTGATTATTCATTGGCGCATAGATTTCCAAAAGCCGTATGTCAATCATATCAACTATTGTGCAATTAGATTTTGGGTATAATGAATTCAAAACCAATGCAAATTGGCCACCACCACCACCATAGTCCAATGTTTCTATTTCGTTATCACGCGAAATGTAATCCTCACAAAAACAAACCATTCTGGTAAAATTGTGATGATTGTTTGCCCCACTTTCAATATGCCAAGATAGAGAAATCTTTTGAGCATCACTGTATTCTGAAGACGATATCTGTCCTTGCAGATAGTCAATTTCTCGTGGCTCAACATAAGGAAAATTTACAAGCACATTACAATTTAAGCATTTAGCTGTGTGTGCAAAACGAGTTATGTCTGTTCCACCACATATTTTGCAAATTTTTTCTTTATTATATTTCCGAAGAGAGCTAAACATCTTTTGATAGTCCATATACACCTCCATCGATTGAGTGACTATATTACGTTATTAATTTGTTAAGGTTACAGACTATTAGAGCTACTAGTGGTAGAAAAAACACTATACTTTGATTCATACCCATCTTAAATACATACTCTCAGACAGAGCCTTAGGTTCTCGGAACTTCTCAACTCTATATTCACGAATTGCTCTGATTTCCTAAAAAACGAACTTTACCCCGTGATCATTGGCTAGAGCCTTTGTAAAAAAGTGCGTTAGATTGCATTTTGTTTCCTGTAAGTTTTCCAAAACATTAAGTGCATGTATAGTTCAATTAAATTTAGAAACCTTAGTGGCAGAGTTGCAATTAATAAATTCTCACTATAAATTTTTCTCCAATGCTGAGATGTTTTTCGCGTCGGCAAAAACTTGGAAAAATCGCCACCATTTGCAGTCAGTTAATCTTATCGAGGTAGATTACTAAGAAATCTGCGATACATAAATTTTGGTAATTCGTTGTTTTCGCTGGCAACTATTTGTACAAACCTAAAAAAAAGTAGCATCATTATAATCCCTGGGGCTCGGTTCCATCCATACCCAGATATAAATAAGGCTACTAACAAAATACTCAGAATAAGGGAAACTCCAAATGAATATGTTAATGAATGTACCGTAAAATATGTAACTTTTATATTTTTTATAAGGCTCGTCATAAAGGCACCGAATATTAATATACCAATCCAACCAGCCCGAGAACTTACTATGTAGAACAACCCGGACCCTGAACCAAGCTCTTGTTCGGGATAACCGAGAGGTGAAGATAGAGCCAATTTAAAACCATTCATTATTCCTTTATGCCTGTCATTTAAATTTGAATCTGGGGCATTCCCCACATGAATTTTCCTTGAGAGTAAGTCTAATCCAGCAATATCCATCATCACTGAACTAGCATATATGAATCCGCTCATGACAATACCAGGGTTAAGTATCAAGAATAAAAAACAACAAATTAATAGGAAAAATAATACCTTACTAATCACTTTTGGAATGAATTTTATAGTGAATAAAGCAAACGATAATATCAGAATTATGTATGTAGTGAATGAAACAATAGCTACAATGTTAACAGCAAGAATAAATGCGCCGAGATATATGAACCTACCACCCAAAATAAAGGCCATAGCCGCTGGTGCAACATAGTGGACAATCGTTGATGATGGCTCATTTGAGTAGCCTTTCATCCGAGTTATCGTATGTTCCATAATTCTAAAACCATCCCCAGAAGTAAATGAAATAAAATCCATAAAATGCCCCGGATATATTCTGTTACTCCCATCTTCTGAACTATAAATACGAATATTAGCTCTGCTGACTTCACCAGGGTAAATTTGGTAATAGATAAAAGCTATCAGCACCAAAATACATAGAATAGTGGTTGCTACAATCAACGCTTTGGTGAAAAAGATTACGTGTGTTGGTGGTGAGTAAAAAAATAAAACGAAACAAAATATTAGAATATATATTTCTAATAATCCGCCAACCGCACTCCCAAACGCCAAACTGCCAATAATGTAAGTACCTGAAAAAACAATAATAGGCATAAGATGGTTAGTCCTAAACCTGATACGCATTACGATAAATACTAAAGTTATAATTGCAATTAAGAGGACCTGTACGATTGAGCGTGCCCCGAAGAGATTTAGGAACCCAAAAGTACCAAATGAATACATCAAGCTCAATAATATAATAGCCATAACGCCAGCACTTAGATGTTGGCTGGTATTTTTTCTTATCATTAAGTAATTCCTGAAACAAAAAATAAGTGTTATTTTTTTATTAAAGTAATAAAGGGGTGGGCACTACCTTGATTAATGTCAGTTAAATTAAAGAGGTCTCTATTGTAGCGATTGTCGCTGTCGGCCTGCGCCGATTGTGGAATTTGAATAACATTTTATCGCTACATTTTAACCATATGGTTAATAATTGCACGTGCTCCATGTCCTCCAAATGCGCTAGAGTGTCTATACCTTCACTACCCAATGTTTAAATTTATGGAAAGCTCTAATCCATTGCCACCACGCGTGTGCTGGTTAGCCAGTATGGATTTGCTTACGAGGTTTGGGCACTTAGAGTAACGATAACACCTGCGGCCAGCGGCTACGCCACGCGCCCACCAAGAAAATTCATGCCACCTGTAATCAAAACACTATGCTTCATTTGTTCTGAATGTGCCAATCGTAAGGGATGTCAGGGTCAAAGGCAGGTCTACGTTCTATTTCACTGGGATCGTGCGGGATAGAAGCACAATTAGCAACTATTGATTTTTGCGTACCGATCCCTTTCCAGCCGTTCCAAATCAACGGGGGCACTGTTAACAAAAAATAATTCTCTGGAGAGAGATAATACTCATCTATGCAACCACGAGTTTTACTACCGGGACGATCATCGAAAAGAACGCACTTTATCTCACCAAAAATAGAAGCATAATTAAGCGTCATTTGTTTGTGAAGATGCCAAGCTTTGATCGCTCCAGGATAGGTACAAGAAAAATAGATCTCGCCAAACTTAGAAAATGTTGGCGAGTCTTCTCGTAACATGTGCATGACCTTGCCACGCTCGTCAAATATCTGCCTTAATGGTGTTAGTGTTACGCCTTCAATCATAGCAACTCCGGGAAAAAACTTTGCAGTTGAGAGCGTGAAATATCTTCCACATCACCACCAACCAGAACTATTTTATACCATTCAGCCGTAGCCACAAATGTTTTTTCAACACCCCACCGAGAATGCCAACCCATGTCTTGGTGAGCTTTATCACAATTGAGTTGCAGTAACCGTGCCTCATGGTGCTCGTTTTGGGACCCAACAATTTCGATACTGCCACGACCGAGCGTTTGAATAATAGATGTAGCTACATCATGCACAGTACGCACCTCTAAAGTAGACGGCCCAAAGTTCCAAGAACCACTATATTTCTCTGGCTGCTGATATAACTTAGCCGCCAACATTAAATAACCAGATAGTGGTTCTAGAACATGTTGCCAAGGGCGTGTGGCACCGGGGTTGCGTAGCTTGATTGAAAGTCCATTTTCGACAGCGCGAATACAATCTGGGACAATGCGGTCTAACGCCCAGTCACCGCCACCTATCACGTTACCCGCACGGGCAGTTGCTGCTCCCAACGTTAGCCGAGAAGAAAAAAATGATCTGGAATAAGCATAGAACAAAATTTCAGCAGCAGCCTTAGAGGCACTGTATGGATCACGCCCACCTAGCTGATCATGTTCACGATACCCCCATACCCATTCGCGATTTTCATAGCATTTATCAGAGGTAATATAAACTAACGAACGCACAGCACTGCACTGTCGAACTGCATCTAAGAGGTTCACTGAACCCATTACATTGACATCAAAAGTGAGCGCTGGATCAGCATAGGATTTTCTTACGAGTGCTTGCGCTGCCAAATGAAAAACAATCTCTGGTTGAAAAGACTGTATCGCGGCATTCAAATCATCAGCATCACGAACGTCGCCCAATACATGATTTATTTTGCCTTGCATGCCTAATGACATAAAATGGCTTGGGCCTGGTTCAGGTGGCAAGGCATAGCCCATCACTTCTGCGCCTAGCTCTTTAAGCAAAAAAGTTAGCCATGTACCTTTAAAACCAGTATGCCCTGTAACCAACACACGCTTACCTTGAAATAATCCAAGCACCTCGCGCATATCTATCGTGCCCACGGCGCATCTCCTTTTTCGTATAGTGAGTTAAGTAATTGATATTCACGGCTCGTATCCATAGGCTGCCAAAAACCATTATGCTCAAACATCATCAACTGTTGATTTTTAACTAGTTGGTGAATGGGTTCTTGCTCAAACACCAAATTTTCACGATCATCTAAGTAGTCAAATATCTTAGGCCTTGCTACAAAATATCCCCCGTTAATTCGGCCAGCGGCAGCCTGTGGCTTTTCATTAAACTCTAGAATTTTGCCATCTTCACCGCACATCATTTCACCAAATCTACCTGGAGGACGCACGCCAGTAACCGTTAGTATTTTGTCATGCGACTTATGAAACTCAACCAATTGTCCAATATCAACATCGCTCACACCATCACCATAAGTGAGCATGAAATCTTCGCCTTGTACAAAATCTTTAATACGTGAAACTCTACAACCGGTCATCGAACGTACTCCAGTATCTGCAAGGGTTACTTTCCAACCTAGTTCATCATGGTTATTGTGATAATTCACGCCTCCACTAGCCCCTAACGTAATTGTAAAGTCACGCGTATGTGATTCATAATTGAGAAAAAAGTCTTTGATAGACTGTCCCTTATAACCTAGACAAATGATGAATTCTGTATGACCAAAGTGTGCATAGGATTTCATAATGTGCCAAAGAATGGGATAAGGGCCAATTGGTATCATAGGCTTGGGAATGTCATCTGCAACATCACGAATACGGGTACCATAACCGCCGGCTAAAATTACTACTTTCATATCGTTCTCGTCTCAATCATTGATTTATAGAGGGTCATATAATTTCTTATAGCAATTTCTGCTGTAAATTTTTCTTTAAATTTACAAACAGCCGCATGCCCCATTTTCGACCTTAACTCTGCATTATTGCAAAGCTCTGTAATTGCCAGTGCTAGCTCCTCAACATTATGAGGAGTAACCAAAAAACCAGTCTCGCCATCTGCCACCTGTTCAGGCATCCCTGCTAAGCGAGTAGCAACTACTGGCTTAGCAAGCGCCATAGCCTCAAGCACCACATTAGGAAAGTCTTCATCTGCAACAGATGGCAAAACCAAAACATCGAGCAGGGCCATAAAATCTGCGATGTTTTTTTCATCACCAACAAATTGAACATAATCATTTAGCGCATGTGTATTAACAAATGAACCAAGCTCATCGCGTAATGGTCCATTACCTTCAATCAGCACTTTAAAACGGCTTGAGCCATCACTTCGCTGCTTACTAATATTCAATATTGCATCGAACAGCACTTGATGCCCTTTACGTGGTGTCAGTAAAGCTACTACGCCAAATATTACTCCATCAAAGCTACTCAAGCCAAGACGAGCACGCGTTTCACATAATACCTCAGTACTTAATCTGCTAGGAATACCGTTGTGCAACGCCATTATCTTGTGAGCAGGCAGGGCCAGTACTGATTGAAGCTGATTTGCTGCTGCCTTAGATCCCGTAATAAACAAATTAACCGATTTCGCTACAAGCCGATCCACTGGATAATCAACCCAACGTGAAAATCTGCTGTAATCTACAGCCAAGTTATTAACCACCATCACAATCTTTGGCACGGCTGCAATCTTTCCTGCGATAGCCGCTGCGCGTGCGCCTAATGCGGCTGGGTAGCCCCCATTATTTATATGAAGAATATCTGGTTTAATTTTATGAAATAGACGCGCTAATACAAATACTTCATATGCCATTAACGGCCAATGGATCATCAGCCTAACAAGCTTCATAATGATACGACGCCCAAGTAACGGGATCCACATAGGTAGCTTAGACACTTCTGTTATATTAAAAAAATAAAATGGGTAAAGTGGGACAGCAGAATGAACTCTGCGAGCATAACCCGAAGCATATTCGGCTGAATGTCCAAAACTGAAGCTTGCATTATAAGCTGACTTCAACTCATCCGAATTTAACAAAACTGCGAGCATATTTTCGCAACCAGCAAAAAACGGGCAGTCAGAATGGAAATGTATTTTTTTCACGGTTAATACTTTTTTATTATTTAGTAAATATTTCAAATTCTGACAAGTCTGGATAAGGTGGGTTTTCCATCTGATCCTCATTATCATCCTTCATCATGGATAGTAGAAGATGCCCTCTGGCAGCCTGTTCTGGCGCCATGTACACGTTCCACCCAAGCATATCAAACGTGTCATTTGCCAGCGGTACTCCTGGGTGCCTACCATCAAAACTCGCAACCTTAAACCACTCAAACGCCTCTTTGTCATCCGTAAGAATTGCTCCACCCCGGCCAATAGGCAGTAATTTCTTAATATGAAATGACAAGCAATGAAAGGAGCCAGGAATATACATATTTCTACGAAACCTTTTTGCTCCATCGTATATAGGGTATGGCTTAAGCTGATAGGTTCCGGACCACTCCACGTCCTCGAACCTAACTTTACCACCAGCATGAATAATTGAACAAGGCACCGACGGGTATGTTCTTTTTGGTATAGTAACTTCTTCGACCTTCAAATAGGCGCAGGCTAACAGCAACGCAGATGTACAACTATCAACAGCGACCGCATATTTACTGCCTGAATATTCCGCCAAAGCATTCTCAAAGCCTCTTACTGTATCAAATGGATGCATAGAAAAAAAACCTTCTTTGAAATTTAAATAAATAACCAGTCAGGCTTAACACAGATCCAGACCACTTTTGTACACAAACAACTATTCTTTTTTGGCTTGCATCCTGACACACTTCGGTCAGCCTAAGGCTGACCCCTGCAAATAACTCTATAATTTCAATAGGCATAAACATACGCAGCATATCGTCAAACACTAGCCTCCATTGATCACAAAATTTTCTAACTTATTTTTTTGCACAGAATCACACTAGAACAAAATAAATCATAATTCTTAGGAAGAATTGAATTTAAAGCATAAGCCATAACAGTAAGTGGAAATATCAATAATACTTGAAATATATAATAATACTTATTTTTTTTCGGAGCTATATTCTGAACCAAATAAGAAATGAATAATTGGCAAATAGCGAGAAAATGAGTTGTTGTTTTTTTATATTCAATCACCTTAAAGCCACTTTCTTTTAAAATATCAGTTATTCCAAAACTTGTATATCTAGCGAAATCGTAAGGAGCCTCATGCTCACCGTAGGCGAAAGGAATTGATATTAGAAGCATTCCTGATTTTTTGGTGACACGATTAATTTCTTTGAGAATTTCAGGAAGATTGAATACATGCTCAAATACTTCAAATGAGACAACTGTATCAAATCTGCCGTCCATAAATGGTAACTTTTTTCCATCAAAGAAATAATCAATTTTGCTGTCCTGATGATTATGTCCGCTGACTTGGACATCGCATCCAATATATTCATCTGAATGGACAAATAAGTTTTCATACGGTTTTGAACCACAACCAAAGTCAAGTACACTTCCTTTAACCTGCGGCGCAAATTCATTTATATATTTTAAAAGTCCGCCACGAATTATATAGACTGGATTGATTACAAGGCCTAAAAGTGTTGGTTTAAATTGCTCTCGTTTTACTTTTGATTTTAATCTTCCAACTAATGTCATATTTTTAGCCTTAAATGTTTGGATTCTTGTTGAGAAATTTCAAGTCTGTAAGGTTCAAAAAGTTGCATAAAATCATCTGCTGTATCATCTAGGTAAAAAATCAAGACAATACATTTCTATGTAGCAGAGCCGTTTTTGTACACAACACCCTCGCTATAACTTTTTTAAAAGAATTATTCGCAATAAAATCATAACACTAATTGATAATTTTCCATAAAGTACAATCCACCAACGCTATCCCATTTCTGGCTAAGACAAATTATTGCGTGCTCTGGGTAATATGCTAAACTTTCCGCTATCCGCTAGTACTTCATAATCAGGCTTTGATTGAGCTCACTATTCTGAGGGCATAAGGCTATAAAAATCGGACTAAACCCTTTAGGTTAAATTTTGTGTCTTAGTTCTTATTGATTTCCCTCAAAAAAATATCCTTGGAAGACAAACTTTCTGTTTCTTTTGAAATCAAATAACTATATTTAAAATTATCGTAGCGTTTCTGATTTGGCTGTTTAATGACAATCTTATCTGTAGAGGGTAATTTATCTATATTATAGACTGATGCATCAAGATAACTGGCAAGTGACTTAATTGCTCTAACTCTACCATTAGGATACAATTCCTCCATTTCATTTGTATATATAAATATACATGCCTTGGAGTTAAACACCGCATAGTTCAATGATGTGCTATGATGTGTTATGACAAACTCCGCATCCTTAACTATCTCCGCTGTTTTAAGCCTATGAATTTTTCGTTTTCCAAATACCCGAGTGTTGGGGTTAGTTTTTGGGTGTGCTGCAATAATTATTTTGACTTTGTATTGTTCTTCTAAAAGGGTAAAAAATCGCTCGAGTGATCCGTAATAATCGTGAGGGTTTACAGTCTTCGTGTTGGTTAAACTAAAATCGGATTGAAAAGGTAAATTAATGTCTAAAAAAACTGCATGTTTTTCACGATCAAATGAATTATCACTCTCTTTTGAACGGATGTAATGCTCGTGGTCACATGAATTGAGCGAGATATTTTTTTTCGCAAATTGTGTTCCTTGGCCCAAAACTGAACCTGCAGTAAATACAACATCAAAGGGTTTTATAAGTCCTAGTTTTCGATAGTTATACAAACAAAATATTTCAAATAACATCTGAAAAAAACGCATTGGCTCCTTTGCTAGCTTAATTGCTGCTCTTTGCCACATAGGAGCAGTTGCAATTGGACTCATTCCCCAACTAACTAAGATCAATTTACATTTGTACTTGCTAAGTATTCGAAATACTCGTCTTACCTTCCAGTGGAGCGAGATTAACGGAACATAAATTGCATCAATATTTTCTTTACGTTTCACTAAGTTTTCGTATTCACGATAGCTTTGTAGTACGCGTAAATAATTTACGTCTAATTCACCAAATTCATTATGCGGCTCTCTCGTAAATACCCCAATATCCCAGAATTCGACTTCAACCCCGTTTCCAATCAAATGGTCTACAAAGTAGTCTCTCGCAATTCTATCAGTCAGTTTTGACCATGAAATATAAATGACTTTTTTAGTCACAAGAAAAATCTCCCTAATAATTTGATCTCGAAATTATTTTTAATTGTGCTAATCATGAAACTTATCTATCCAAAATTCGGGAATCTCTGTAATAAAAAAAATAAGATCAGTTGTCTGATACACAATATTCAAACTTTTTTGGGGTGACCAAATAGAGTTCATTAAGGTTATTTTAACAATCGACTGACTACTTAGATATATTATACACTATAGCCAAGCCGTATTAGAATTTGGCTTAGCTCTTTATTTGCCTTTAACTTTAGGTTTTCATCAACCTCAAACTCCCATTCCCAATTTCCAATTTCACCTCGCCTAAAAGTACTTTTATACCCATACTTGCCTCGTTCAGGATTAAAATCCTTCGGATGTTTTGATATAGTCTTTAAAATATTCTTCATTTCTATATCTGTCAGACTAACCTCGAAAAATTTCATAATATTTGCAAAAGTGCCTTCTTGATTATTTCTTAATTCTTCATAAGATAAAAAATAAAAATCTATGTCTTTTGTAGTTTTAGCTAAATCAAACCAACCATTAACCCACGGTGAAAAACTTTCGACCACCATATCAAGAGAATGCGATAATCCCTCTAATTTAGTAACGTTTTTATAGTTCAAATAAAATTTATCAGTTTCTTTCCAAGGATTATGCTTCAGTACATGATAGTAATGAGAAACTACAATGTCTCTTGGGTCTCGATACATGACCAGAATCTTTTTAACGTTTGCGTTTTTTAAAATTGATAGGTTAGCCTTATTAGGGTTAATGTGTGTTTTTATTGATGAGCATCCTGATTTTGGAAACCATTTAAA
>MDTF01017864.1_pt1 | contig 14418 bp, 18 predicted proteins | sample 811191 | NCBI WGS metagenome assembly MDTF01 (sample SAMN05326649, study PRJNA326480) | marine metagenome | isolation source: seawater | place: Southern Ocean | collected 2011
AATCGCAGCATGTCTTGACGAAAATCAAATAATGAACTTTAGTTTATTAGCAAAGGAAATTGGACTTGAAGTACTAATTGAAATACATAATGAAAACGAATTAAAAAAATGTTTAATAGACACTATTGATATTATTGGAGTTAATAATAGAAATTTAAAAACTTTTGAAGTAGACATTAATACAAGTGTCAAATTATCTAATATGATTCCTCAAAAGTTTTTAAAAATATCAGAAAGCGGAATTTCAAATCACAATGAAATTAGAAAACTTAGAAAGAATGGATTTAAAGGTTTTTTAATCGGCGAACTATTTATGAAAAATAATAATCCAGGAAAAGAAGTTCTAGATTTAATTCAAAAAATAATATGAAATTAAAAGTTTGTGGGATGAAATTCTCAGAAAATATTAGTGAAATTGAAAGTTTAAAGCCTGATTTTATGGGTTTTATATTTTATAAAAAATCTAAAAGATTTTTTAATGAATCAAAATTAATATTAAATGATAAAATAAATAGAGTTGGTGTTTTTGTAAATCAAGAAACAAATGAAGTAATCAATATTATAAAAAAATATAAACTTGATTATGTTCAGCTTCACGGAGACGAGGATGTTAGATATTGTTTGTCAATAAAATCAATCTGTAAAGTGATAAAGGTTTTCAAAATTGATGATACTTTTAATTTTGATAAAATAAAAAAATTCGAAAATGTTTCAGATTATTATTTATTTGATACAAAAACTAGTCTTCACGGAGGAAGTGGTATAAAATTTGATTGGGAAATATTAAAAAAATATAACTCAAAAAAAAAATTTTTTTTAAGTGGAGGAATAAGTGAAGATGATATTGTAGAGATTAAAAAAATTAAAAAAATTCATCCAATCATAGGAATTGATATAAACAGCAAGTTTGAATTACCCAATTTAAAAAAAGATAGAGCTAAAATAAAATCATTAATTGACAAAATATAAATAATGAATAGTACTTATAACGTTGATCACAAAGGATATTACGGAGAATTTGGTGGCGCATACATTCCCGAAATGATGTATCCAAATATTGAAGAATTAAGATCAAAATATATAGAAATATCCTCAGAAACTAGCTTTAGAAAAGAGTTTGATAAACTTTTAAAAGATTATGTAGGAAGACCTACCCCATTATATTTTGCAAGCAGACTTTCAAAAAAATATAATACTAAAATATATCTTAAAAGAGAAGATTTGTGTCACACTGGAGCGCATAAAATTAACAACACAATTGGTCAAATTTTGTTAGCTAAAAAATTAGGTAAAACAAGAATTATTGCTGAGACAGGTGCTGGTCAACATGGTGTAGCTACAGCTACTGTATGTGCATTAATGGGTATAGAGTGTATTATTTACATGGGTGAAATTGATATAAGTAGGCAAGCTCCAAATGTTGCTAGAATGAAAATGTTAGGAGCAGAAGTTATACCTGCAAAATCAGGAAGTAAAACACTTAAAGATGCAACTAATGAAGCGATTAGAGATTGGATAAATAATCCAATTGACACACATTATATAATAGGCTCAGTTGTTGGGCCTCATCCTTACCCTGATATGGTAGCTAGATTTCAATCAGTAATTGGGAATGAAGTCATTAACCAATTAGAAACATTAGAAGGTACTAAAGATCCGAATTATGTAATAGCTTGTGTTGGAGGAGGAAGTAATGCTGCAGGTCTATTCTATCCTTATCTAGATAATAAAAAAGTTAAAATTATATGCGTTGAGGCGGCAGGAAAAGGAATTAAATCTGGGAAAAGCGCTGCGACCTCAATCCTAGGAAAACAAGGAATAATACACGGATCCAAAACATTACTTATGCAATCTAAAGATGGACAGATTACTGAACCTTACTCTATTTCTGCTGGGCTAGATTACCCAGGAATTGGTCCAATGCATGCAAATTTATATAAATCAAAGAGAGGTGAATTTTATTCAATTGATGATGCTGAAGCTATGGACTGGGGGCTTAAATTATCAAGACTAGAGGGAATTATCCCCGCAATAGAAACATCACATGCATTTGCTGTTTTAGACAAAAAAGAATTTAAAGAAAATGATATTTTAGTTTTTAATTGTTCTGGAAGAGGAGATAAAGATTTAGACACATACATTGATTATTTCAAATTATAATAATGAACAGAATAAATAAAGTTTTAGAAGAAAAACAAGATATTTTATCTATATATTTCACTGCTGGTTTCCCAAATATTAATGATACAGAAGAAATAATTACTCAGTTAAGTGATTGTGATGTTGACATGATTGAAATTGGTCTTCCTTTCAGCGATCCACTTGCTGATGGCCCAACTATTCAAGAAAGTTCTACTACAGCATTAAATAATGGAATGAACTCAATTAAACTTTTTAATCAATTAAAAGACATTAGAAAGAAGACCAATATTCCTCTTATAATCATGGGTTACTTCAACCCAATATTACAGTTTGGAGTAGAAGATTTTTGTAAAAATTGTCAATCTGTTGGTATAGATGGATTAATAATACCTGATTTACCTGTTGAGATTTATGAAAAACAATATAAGTCTGTGTTTGATAAATATGGTTTGTTAAATATGTTTTTAATAACTCCTCAAACTAGCAATGAAAGAATACAATTTATTGACAAGGTTTCAAAAGGGTTTATTTATATGGTTAGTAGTTTTAGTATTACTGGAGCTGTAAATTCTTTTAATGATGACCAAAAAAATTATTTCAAAAGAATCAATTCAATGAAATTGAAATCTAAATTACTCATAGGTTTTGGGATTAGTAATAACAAAACTTTTTTAGATGCAATAGAAAATAGCAGGGGAGCTATAATTGGTTCAGCATTTATAAAGTTTTTGAAAAATAATAATAAAGAAGATATAGTTGAGTTTATTAATGTAATTAGAGGAAAATCACCTAGTAAACACTAATTCACTAGTAATTTCACTCTCATCAGAACTATAAGAATATCCACCATAATCAAATTGTTTTAAATCATTAACTGATTTTATATCATTATCTAAAAGAAATCTAGTCATCATTCCTCTTGCTTTTTTTGCATAAAATGAAATTATTTTAAATTTTCCATTTTTAAAGTCTTTAAAAACTGGAGAAACCATACCTGTCTTCAGAACATCTTTATTAATAACAGAAGAATATTCATTACTTGCTAGGTTTATAAATAATTCATTTTCAACTAACTCACTATTTAACATATTAGTTATTTTTTCTCTCCAAAATTCATATAAATTTTTTGAACTACCTATTGGTAATTTAGTACCCATTTCAAGCCTATAGGGTTGCATCAAATCTAGAGGCTTGAGTAATCCATATAAACCAGACAATATTCTTAAAGATGATTGAGCTTTTTTAATTTTATCTTCGGTCAATGAAAATGCATCAATTCCGGAATAAACATCTCCATCAAAAGTAAACAATGCAGGTCTGGCATTATCAGAGTTAAAAGGAATTTTAAAATTTATATTACGATTCCAATTGAGTTCTGCTATTTTATCTGAAATTTTCATTAAATTTTTTAAATATTTTGGATTTTTTGTTTTCAAAACATTATTTATTGATTTTGACTCGTTTAAAAAATCCGGTAAAGAAAAATCTGAGGTTGGTAAACTTTTATCGTGATTTAATGACTTTGCAGGGGAGATAATAATTTTCATAAATATGAATTTAAGTATAAATTAATAAAAATTAAGACATACTTGAATAATTTCTCCATTTTTCCAAACACTGTTCAAAATCATTAGGAAGATTACACTCAAAATTTAATTCTTTTCCAGAAACAGGATGAATGAAACCTAAAGACTTAGCATGCAAAGCTTGTCGAGGTATTAATTTAAAACTATTTAAAACAAACTGTTTGTATTTATTGAAAATTGTTCCCTTTAATATTTTATCACCACCGTATCTACTATCATTAAAAATTGGATGACCAATATGTTTCATATGTGCTCTAATTTGATGTGTTCTCCCTGTTTCTAATTGACATTCAACAAGAGTAACATAATTAAATCTTTCGATTACTTTGTAATGAGTAATTGCACTTTTTCCAGCTTGTTCGTCATCAGGAACACTCATTATTAAACGATTTTTAGGATCTCTTGATAATCTCTCATTTATTGTTCCTTCTTCATCTGACAAAATTCCCCAAACAAGAGCATAATATTTTCTTTTTGAGGTTTTAAGAAAAAACTGCTTGGCCAAATTAGTCATGGATTTTTCATCTTTAGCTACAACTAAAAGACCACTGGTGTCTTTATCAATTCTATGAACAAGACCCGGCCTACCATCCTTATTTTGAGGTAAGTTTTCAAAATGATCAATCAAACCATTAAGCAATGTTCCACTATAATTCCCATGTCCAGGATGCACAACAAGCCCAGCTGGTTTATTTACAACAAGAAGATTTTTGTCTTCATAAACTATATCAAGTAACATTTTTTCTCCAACTAAAAGGTTTTCATATGGTGGATGAGTAAACATAACCTTAACAAGATCTCCAGGTTTTACTTTTTGGTTAGATTTAGCTGTTTGTTCGTTAATGAATATGGAACCATTTTTTGCAGCAATCTGAATTTTGTTTCTAGACGAATTTTCAATTCTGTTAATTAAGAATTTATCAACTCTAAGGGGTTCTTGACCTTTGTCTGCCCTAAATTGAAAATGCTCAAATAAGTCATTTTCTAAATTATCGTTCACTTTCATAACTATTTTTCTTCAATTACACCATTTCCAAGTACTAAATCAATCTTTGATTTCTTGGGAACCATATCTCCAACATTTAATTTATCACCATTAAATAAAATTTCTAATACCATGTCTTTTCCAATGTTATTTTCATAAGAAACATCTCCAATTTCTAGACCTGAAGCTAAAAGAGAAGAGTTTGCGCTTCTTTGAGTGATTTGTATAATATTAGGGACTGAAACCTTTCCGTAGTTACTTGGATTTAAAGTAAGGTAAATCTTTCTGTCTTTTTTGACTTTAGAATTTGATTTTGGCAATTGTTCAAGAACAGAAAATTTTGGGTATTCCGGATTATACAAAGCTGAGTCTAATACTATATATGAAAGATTATTTTCTTCCAAAAGAACGATAGCCTTATTGAAATTAATACCTTTTAGTTCGGGAACGTTAATATATTTGTTGTGATTTGTTGTGATATTTAAATAAAAATAAAGAGTTAAAATAAAAAAAAGCGTCAAAACTACAGCCTTAAAAACCTGTTTGAAAAAATATTTAGAGAATATATATTTAATAAAGTTCATTTGAAAATCAATTAGACAAATATATAAAATAAGCTTACTAATACGATTTGAAAAAAAATAAATGATATTTTAGCTAATATGAAAAAAAATGTTGCTGTTTTAATGGGCGGTTTTTCATCCGAAAAAGAAATATCATTGAAAAGTGGTGAAGTTATTTACCAAAATATTAATAGATCAAAGTACAGTCCGTATAAAATTATAGTTAATAAAAATAACTGGATTTATTTAAATGATATAAATGAAGAATCTAATGTAAATCTTGAAGATTTTTCAATAATTTTAAATAACACTAAAATTAAATTAGAAATAGCATTTATAATTATTCATGGATCTCCTGGTGAAAATGGACTGATTCAATCTTTTTTTGAACTTAAAAATATTCCATATACTGGTTGTGATCCCTACACATCTGCATTAACATTTAATAAAAGAGATTGTTTGTCAGTGCTTGAAAAACACAAAATATCGACTGCAAATTCCTTTCACATTAATAAAAGCGAAAAGTTTAAAATTGAGGATATTGTTCAAAAAGTTGGTTTACCGTGTTTTGTAAAAGCGAATAGATCCGGAAGTAGTTTTGGAGTATTTAAAATTTATAAAGAAAATAAATTGACAAAAGCTATTAACAAAGCTTTAGAATATGATAATGAAGTTTTAATTGAATCTTATCTTGATGGTATTGAAGTTTCAGTTGGAGTTATGAACTATCAAAACAAGGTTAAGGTTTTTGGAATTACTGAACTTATTACAGAAAATGATTTTTTTGACTATGATGCAAAATATAATGGTAATTCAAAAGAGATAACACCTGCAAATATTTCAGAAAAACAAAAACAAATTGTCACTAATCTATCTGTCAAAATTTACAAAAAACTTGGTATGAAAGGATTTACTAGAAGTGAGTTCATTATAGTTGATAATATTGCATATTTTTTAGAAATCAACTCAATTCCAGGCATGACCAATGAAAGTATATTTCCTAAACAAGCACAAATAAGCGGAGTTTCTATAACTGAACTGTGTGACGAAATATTATATCAAGCAACTGTATAAATTTATATATTTACTAATATGAGAAAAGCAATATTCCCTGGATCATTTGACCCATTCACTTTAGGTCATCTAGATATTTTAAAAAGAAGTTTGTTGCTTTTTGATGAAATTACTGTGGGTGTTGGAAAAAATATCAATAAAAAAACAATGTTTTCAGAGGAGAAAAGAATTTCATTTATTGAGCAGTATTTCAAAGACGAACCAAAAATTAAAGTTGAAAGCTATGATGGTTTGACTATGGATTTTTGTAAAAAAATAGGTGCTAATTTTATAGTTAGAGGTATTAGAAATAACGTAGATTTTGAATTTGAAAAGGCAATAGCTAGAACTAATAGGAAATTGTCTAAAATAGAGACAGTTTTTTTATTAACATCTGCCAAAACCTCTTTTATAAGCAGTTCAATAGTAAGAGAATTAATTTTAAACAATGGTAAATATCAGCTCTTAGTTCCAAAGTCAGTTAAAATTGATTAAATATTTAATAACAATTTTATATTAGGAAATGTATTTTTTAATTTTTTAATTTTTTTGGCGTTTTTCCAAACTACCTTAGTTATGTCCTCTTTAATTTCAGGCACAAATTCTCCATCAAAATTTGATGTCATTTCATACCAAGTAGTTTCTTTTAGACAATATTCACTATTTTTTTTGAAAATATGATATGTTATTGTTCTAAAATCAATAATTTTTAAATCAACAATACCAGTTTCTTCTCTAACCTCTCTTAAAGCTGTTACATCAACAGTTTCGCCCTTATCTTTTTTGCCTTTGGGTAAATCCCATTTATTTCTTCGAAAAATAAAAAGAGTTTCATCAAAACTATTTTTAACTATACCTCCACCAGCTGATATTACTTTAATTTTTTTTTTAAAAATTGAAATTAATTTTTCAGAATTTTTATGATATAAAAATATTTTTTTATGTTTTTTAACATTAGAAATAATATCATTTATTGAGATTTTTTTTAAATCAAATAAATTAATTTTAGAACCAAATGGAATCTGACTAGTTAATAATATTACATTTTCATTAACAAAAACTTTATACATTTGTTTTATGGTTTTAAATAAATATACAGCAAAAAAAACTGCTGAATTACTTCTGCAAATTAACGCAATAAAATTAAATTCAAAAAATCCATTTACTTGGGCTAGTGGATGGAAATCACCTATATATTGTGATAACAGAATAATTCTATCACATCCACAAATAAGAATTTTTGTTAGAGAACAAATAGTTAAACAAATCGAAGAGCTTTACGGAAAGCCTGATGTAATAGCTGGCGTAGCAACTGGTGCTATAGGGATTGGAATGCTAGTAGCTGATGTGATGAATCTTCCATTTATTTATATAAGACCTAATTCAAAAAAACACGGAAGAAAAAATAAAATTGAAGGGCAATATTCAAAATCTCAAAAAGTTGTTGTAATTGAAGATTTGATAAGTACTGGTAACAGTAGCTTAATGGCTGTCGACGCCTTAAGAGAAGAGGAGCTAATTGTTAAGGGAATGATTAGTATTTTTACTTATGGATTTGATGTTTCATATGAAAACTTTAAAAATAAAAATGTTGAACTACATACATTAAGTTCTTATGATTATCTTTTGGAGCAAGCTTTAGATATTAAATACATAACTGATAATGAATTTAAAACCTTAAAAGAATGGAAAAAAAATCCAAGTGAATGGAATCCTAAAAATAATTAATTATGAAACTAAATAGTAAAGTAAATAACATTAATATCTCAGATAGTCAATTATTTGAAAAATTAACTGCAATTGAAAATTACAAAAAAATAATGCCAGAAAACATTTCTAAATTTGAAATTATTAATAACGAAACATTAATTTTTTCATTAAAAGGAATGCCAGCCATAAAGTTAATAATTGGTGAGAAAAATTCACCATCAAAAATAGTAATGAATTCTAGTGAGTCTAAAATTATTTTTTCATTGACTGCAAATATTCAAAAAATTGATAATGATAACTGTAGCTTTGAACTAGAGTTTAACGGAGATTTAAATCCAATGATTCAAATGATGGTTAAAGGCCCGTTACAATCATTCATTAATGATTTATCATGTAATGCTTCAAGATTAGTTTAATGAAAAAATTTGCATTAGTTACTGGCGCAAGTTCAGGAATTGGTTTACAAATATGTCATTCTCTTGCAAAAAGAGGTTTCAATATAATTTTAACTTCTAGATCTGAAAATAAATTAAAATCTATTTCAAATGAGATTAGTTCTAATTATGGAGTTGAAACCACCTATTTATCTTGTGATTTAGCTGACAAACAAGGTCCACAAAATATTTATAATTTTTGTGAATCTAAAAATTATCAAGTTGATATTCTAGTTAACAATGCTGGATACGCACTTCCGGACGCTTTTGAAAAAAATTCAGTTGAAGACGAAGAAAATTGTATTAGAGTTTTAGGGACTTCTGTTATTTCTTTGACAAAACTTTTTGTGCGTGATATGATCAAAAATAATCATGGAAAAATAATGATCGTTTCATCAGTTGCTGCATTTGCTCCACCAGCAGCAATTCAAGTCATGTATGGTCCACTTAAAACTTTCATGAATCGATTCAGTGAGGCTTTGAATGTAAATTACAACTCAAAAGGAGTAACATCCACAGCACTATGCCCTGGATATACAGTTACTAACTTTCATACTGCAAGTGGTGTTCAAGATGAGATGGATAGTGTTCCAAAATTTTTAAAAAAATCTGCATCTAGAATAGCTGAAGAAGGTGTAAGCGGTATGTTAAAAGGAAAAAAAATTGTTATACCTACAAAAACTTGGAAAATGGTAGTGTTTTTAATTAAAATTGTTCCACAATTTATTTTTGATTTTTTATCTGGTATTTTGGCTCCTGGAAGGTATGAGGATTTAAAAAATTGAAATCCCCCACACTGTAATTATAGCCCAAAGTATATACTTTACTAGTTTGCCAATAAACATCCAAAAAGAAACTTTTAGAAGATTTATTTTAAAAAACCCTAAACTAACTGCTATTGGATCGCCAATAAAAGGTAAGCAACATAAAAAAGCATAGGTACTCCCCCATTTATCAATCTTTATTTTAAAACCCGTGATATTATCTTTTTTAATTCTAAAATATTTTTCAACAAAATCCCACTTCCCCAAACTTCCTAAAAAATAACTACTTAAGCCACCTAGCCAATTTCCAATAGTGGCAATTATTATACTTAAATTAATATCAAAACCTTGGGTTAACAATAGGCTTAAAACAATTTCAGAACTTAACGGAATAATTGTAGCACCTAAAAAACTAGATAAAAACAAGCCTAAATAACCCCACTCAACAAATGATTCCATTTTTTAATATATCATTTTAATTTCATGAAAATTATAGTATTCAAAACTATCATCATCTTTTTTAATTTTTAGCACACCTTCTTTATCAACGTTAGAAATTTTTCCAAAAAAATAATTGTTTTTAGAATCGATAAACTTAAACGATTTATTAAGTCCGTACAGGTTTTTCTTGTATAAAGAAAAAAAGTTATCAATATCGTTATTCAATTGTGGATTAATTAAAAAATCTAAATAATTATATTTTTTTAAATTTTCAATAAAAAGCATCGTCAAAGAATTTAAATCATAATTTATTCCTTTCAATATTTTTAAAGATGAGGCATTAGGTAAATTTTCAAAATCTTCCTGATTAATATTTAATCCGAAACCAATTATTATCATTTTAATTTTACTGCCTTTTATTTTTAACTCATTTAAAATGCCACATATTTTTTTATTTCCTGACATAATGTCGTTGGGCCATTTAATCTTTATGTCAGGGATATGCAATGATTTTAGAGTGTTTAAAATGAATAAAGAAAAAACAATATTTATTATAAATTGATTCTGTATTTTAAAATTATTTGGGGAAAACGAAATAGAAAAAGCTAAATTCTTATCTGGTTCACTAACCCAAGAATTTCCCCTTTGACCTTTCCCTTTAGTTTGATTAAACGTGTACGCAACTTGAATATCATTTTTGATTGACTCTGGAAAATTTATTTTTAAATATTCATTAGTAGAGTCAATGGCACTAAGTTTGATTAACTTCATACAATAGTTTATATATTTATTAAAACTAAAATAGTAGAATTAAATATCCTAAATTTACACCTAATAAATACAAATTTGAACACAGATAATTTAATATCAAATATAATTGAAGGAATTGAAAATGTTAAAGGTGAAGAAATTAACATTCTTGATTTAAGAACAATTGAAAATGTTGCATGTAAATATTTCATTATTTGCACCGGGAACTCTTCAACGCAAGTCAATGCTATAACCAGTTCAATAAAAAAATGTGTTAGCAAAGAATTATCAGAAAAGCCTTGGCATATTGAAGGGCTTGAGAATTGTAAATGGGTGTTAATGGACTATGTAGACGTGGTAATTCACATTTTTAATAAAGAAACTAGAGAACACTATAACATTGAAGAATTATGGGGAGATGCTAAGTCTACCCTAGTTGAAACAAAATATTAAAATGAAGAACACAAAACTACCTAAAAAAAAACCTAAATTAAGTTCATATTGGATATATGGTTTAATAATTTTATTTTTTGCTAGCACCTATTTTGTTGGTGGAGAAAGCACCACATCAGCGTCTAAAAATATTAATATTTCAAGTTTTGAAAGATTTTTAAATAAAGGTGAAATTAAAGAAGTTACTGTTGTAAATAAAAATTTAGCACAAGTAACACTGGAAAGAGATGCACTAAATAGTCCAGATCATAAAAATGCAAATTCGGTAAATTTTTTAGGTCAAAAAAACATAAATGGTCCACATTATATTTTCGAAATTGGAAATTTAGAGCTTTTTCAAAATAAACTTGAATTAGCGGAACAAAAAGGTATTCAGTTCAGCTATAATTTTAAAACAATAGAAAATAAATGGTTTGACGTTCTCATTGGTTTTCTGCCACTTATTATATTAGTTGGATTATGGATATTTTTTATGAAAAGAATGTCTGGAGGAGGCGGAGGAGCTGGATCACAAATTTTTAACATTGGAAAATCTAAAGCCAAATTATTTGATCAAAAAAGTGATGTTAAAATTACGTTTAAGGACGTAGCAGGACTGGAAGGAGCTAAAGAAGAAGTTCAAGAAATAGTTGATTTCTTAAAGAATCCAAATAAATATACCATACTTGGAGGAAAAATTCCTAAAGGAGCACTGTTAGTTGGTCTTCCTGGAACAGGAAAAACATTACTTGCTAAAGCAGTAGCTGGAGAAGCTAAAGTGCCTTTTTTCTCACTTTCAGGTTCAGATTTCGTAGAAATGTTTGTCGGGGTTGGAGCATCAAGAGTGAGAGATCTTTTCAAGCAAGCAAAAGAAAAATCACCTGCAATTATATTTATTGATGAAATAGATGCTATTGGAAGAGCAAGAGGAAAAAATAACATGAACGGAGGAAATGATGAAAGAGAAAATACATTAAATCAACTTTTAACGGAGATGGATGGATTTGGAACTAACACCAATGTAATTGTTATAGCAGCTACAAACCGTGCAGACGTTTTAGATAAAGCCTTAATGAGAGCTGGAAGGTTTGATAGACAAATTTATGTTGATCTACCAGATGTTAGGGAAAGAAAACAAATTTTTGCTGTTCACCTTAAACCTATAAAAACTATAAAATCATTAGATACTGATTTTTTAGCAAAACAAACACCTGGTTTTTCTGGTGCTGATATTGCTAACATCTGTAACGAAGCTGCATTAATTGCTGCAAGAAAATCTAAAAAATCAGTTAATAAACAAGATTTTTTAGATGCTGTAGACAGAATTGTTGGTGGACTTGAAAAAAAGAATAAAATAATTACGGAATCAGAAAAGAAAACTATAGCATTTCATGAAGCAGGACATGCTACAGTTAGTTGGTTTTTAGAACATGCTGCTCCTCTTGTTAAAGTCACAATTGTTCCCAGAGGACAATCACTAGGAGCTGCCTGGTATTTACCTGAAGAAAGACAAATTGTTAAACCAGAACAAATTTTAGACGAAATGTGTGCTGCACTTGGTGGACGAGCCGCTGAAAAAGTAATGTTTAATAATATATCAACAGGTGCTCTAAGTGATCTTGAAAAAGTGACTAAACAAGCTAGATCTATGGTGACTATTTATGGACTAAACGATAAAATTGGTAATTTAACATATTATGATTCAAGTGGTCAAAATGAGTATGGCTTCACAAAACCATATAGTGATGTAACTGCTCAAATTATCGATAAAGAAATTTCTAATATTATAGAAACTCAATATCAAAGAGCAATTAAATTACTTAAAAAACATAAAAAAAAGTTAATTGAACTTGCAGATTTCTTACTAGATAAAGAAGTTATTTTCAAGGAAGATTTAGTTAGAATTTATGGTGAAAGACCTCATGATCTGAAAAATTTAAAAAAATAATAATTATCTATAATTATTAACATATAGTATTGTAACAACAAGTTTTTTTATCTTTACACGTCTTTAAAAAAACTTTTTGAAAAAATTCTTAAAATCATTTTTTAATAAATCTTCCGAATCTAACTCTACAGAGTCTCGTGTAGGTAAATATATGCCTGAAAAACAAGATCCTATTGAAGAACGTTTTACATATAATTTTACCAATAATGGAGGTAAGTTTTTATACTGTGAAAACAAAAAAGAATGTGATGATTTTTTTAATAAAATATTACAAGAAAATAATTGGAAAGATGTTGAAATATTATGCTATGACCATAATCTTCTGGATTTATTTTCAAATAAATCTGAGTTAATAGTTTCCAAGACTAATCTTAATTCTAAATTTTTCTTGACTACCTGTGAGTTTTTAGTAGCAGTTGATGGGAGCTTACTAATTTGTGCCGAACAAATAAAGTCACATAAAGTTAATGATCTTCCTAAAAATTTTATTGTTTTTGCAAAAATCAGTCAATTTACAGAAACGTTAAGTTTAGGATTAAATGGTATAAAAAGTAAATATCCAAAAAACCTACCAACAAATATAACAACTATTAAAAATTTTAATAGTGAAGAAAAAGAAAATACTAATTTCCTGACATATGGAAGCTCTGCAAAAAACTTATATTTGCTTCTTTTAGAGGACCTATAAATAATGAAAGAGTTTTACACAAGATCTATTACAGCAACAGCTTATGCCATAGTTTTGTTACTACCTTTGTTTTACAATGAATACGTATTTTACTTTGTAGGTTTTATATGTAGTTTGGTTCTTGTTTTTGAATTTATTAAACTAGTGTCTGATTATAATCACAAGTTCTTTTCTAGAGATACTGGAAAATCGAATTTTATATTATACATGACATTTCCATTATATATCTCATTATTTATTCTATCAAAAAATCAAATATTTGAAATAATTTTTCTAATTATAATAGTTTTCACAAATATTATTTTAGGATTCTCTCTTATTAAAAATAAATTATTTTCTTTTTCGATTTTAAAAAATAGATTTATTGGTCATGTTTATCTTGTTGGATCACTTGTTTTATTTTTCTCTCTTCCGAATATTTCAGGTATTTACAATCCATATATTGTTTTTTCTTTTTTAGCTTTGATTTGGATTTCGGATTCAGCCGCATATGTATTTGGAGTTACCTTTGGTAAAAGACCACTTTTTAAATCAGTTTCTCCAAAAAAAAGTATTGAAGGATTCTTAGGTGGTTTAATCTTTTCACTAATTGTTTCTATAATTTTTTTCAAATATTTAAGTCTTGGTTTTAGTCTGTCAGAATGGCTAATTTTGGGAGTTTTAACTAGTTGTTTAGGGACTCTTGGAGATTTAGTAGAATCACAATTTAAAAGAGAGGCTGGTGTAAAAGATAGTGGTAAATGGCTGCCAGGTCATGGAGGACTCTACGATAGAATGGATAGTATTATATTTGCTGCACCATTTATTTATTTATCAATAATTATATTTAAAAATGTTTCATAAAGAAGGACACACAATCATTACCGTTTCATTTATTATTATTGCTTTAATAAACCTGTTATCCACAAATTTTATTGACAAT
>MDTF01012929.1_pt1 | contig 14416 bp, 9 predicted proteins | sample 811191 | NCBI WGS metagenome assembly MDTF01 (sample SAMN05326649, study PRJNA326480) | marine metagenome | isolation source: seawater | place: Southern Ocean | collected 2011
CAGTGGCTGGGGCGCCTGTCCCATCGATGAGGTAGGCACCTCGAATGATGAGCTGATCATACTGTCCTTGGCCATGCTGACGTTTCGGTATGCTATCTTTGATACTTGAAAACAAACGATCTACGTCAGCGGCCATAGCCGTTAAGGGAGTAGTGGCACAAACTAGGGTGACTAGTAGTGGCATGAAGTATCTATTGATCATAAATTCGTCCTTATAAGTCAATGGTGTGTTGCTGCCTTAGCTCCACTAGGTATTCGGATGTTGTCCACCAATTCTATTACAGATTGTGGTGGTTTGGAGGTCAAGCGACTAACTGTTATGGCGATAATGAAATTAAACATCATGCCTATAGTGCCAATACCTTCAGGGGATATACCCCATAACCAAAATTCAGCGGTGTTGAGTTCAGGTGCGACGAATTTAAAGTAGGCAATATAGGTAAACGTGAATATCAAGCCTACCAACATGCCTGAAATGGCTCCTTCCTTATTGGCTCGCTTGGAGAAGATACCCAGTAGCAATGCAGGGAAGAGCGAGGCTGCTGCAAGGCCAAAGGCGAAAGCGACCACCTGTGCCACAAAGGCCGGCGGGTAGATGCCAAACAGGCCAGCAATGCAGACTGCTACAGCCGCCGCCAAACGAGCATAGAGTAACTCTTGCTTTTCAGTTATTTTGGGTAAAAGGGTTTTCTTTAATAGATCGTGAGAGATCGAGCTTGAGATAACTAATAATAAGCCAGCTGCGGTCGATAAAGCTGCGGCGACACCACCTGCGGCTACAAGTGCTATTACCCAGCCGGGCAGCCCGGCTATTTCAGGATTAGCTAAAACCATGATATCACGATCAATATAGAGCTCATTAGTTACGTCTGTTGACTCATTTTCTAATAATCGTTGGCCGTGAGTGCCCGTTTGTTGTGTGAATGTAGGCTTAGTTGGAGACAAGGCGGCTCCCGCACCATATTGCATAATGCCGTCATCATTTTTGTCTTGCCACGCGATCAGTCCAGTATCTTCCCAATTAGCGAACCATTCTGGTGCTTCTGCATAAGGGGTGTTGTGAACCGTATCGACCAGATTAAGTCGGGCAAAAGAGGCCACAGCAGGTGCAGTGGTGTACAGGATAGCAATAAAGGCCAGCGCATATCCGGCAGAAAGTCGAGCATCGGAGACCTTAGGAACAGTAAAGAAACGCACCAACACATGAGGTAATCCTGCGGTCCCAAACATCAATGCGGCAGTGATCGCAAAAACATCAATGGTTGATTTACTACCTTCGGTATAAGCGCTAAAACCTAAATCCAAAAGTACGCTGTCGAGTTTCTGCAATACCGACAGCCCAGAACCATCGTTTACTTCAGAACCAAAACCCAGCTGCGGGATAGGATTATCTGTAATCATGATCGAGATAAAAACAGCCGGCACCATATAGGCGAAAATAAGCACACAGTACTGAGCGACCTGGGTATAGGTGATGCCCTTCATGCCGCCTAGTACGGCATACATAAACACCACAGCCATGCCGATAATGACTCCAGTACTGACATCGACTTCAAGGAAGCGAGAAAATACAATACCAACACCGCGCATTTGACCAGCAACATAGGTGAATGACACAAAGATTAGACAGACAACAGCGACGATTCGAGCCGCCCTAGAATAATAACGCTCGCCAATAAAATCGGGCACCGTAAAGCGGCCAAATTTACGTAGGTAGGGCGCTAACAAGAAGGCCAGTAGAACATAACCACCGGTCCAGCCGAGTAGGTAGACAGACCCGTCTCTGCCAACAAACGAAATAATTCCTGCCATAGAGATAAATGATGCGGCGCTCATCCAATCAGCTGCGGTAGCCATACCATTGACCACTGGATGGACGCCGCCGCCGGCAACATAAAAGTCTTTGGTCGAACTGGCTCGAGACCAGATAGCTATACCAATATAGAGGGCGAAGGATAAACCAACGAACAGATAGGTCAGCATTTGTGTGCTCATGCTTGATCCTCGTCATCACCAACACCAAATTGACGGTCAATGGCCTTCATACGCCAGGCATAGATGAAAATTAGGGCGACAAATACGTAGATGGCCCCCTGTTGTGCGAACCAGAAGCCGAGTTTAAAGCCAAATAGAGAGAATTGGTCTAACCAGTCGGCCAGCATAATACCGAAGCCAAAAGAAACGATGAACCAAATAGTTAGTAACTTAGCCAGCAGCCTGAGATTCGCCTTCCAGTATTCCCGATTATTGGTGTTGTTGGTGCTCATTAGCCTGTCCTTTTATTCGATTTTTATTGGTAGAGACTTTAATCTGGATAAAGTGATTGTAGTGCTTTTCCCGATTTATTTTTTCCAGTTGATTTACGGTTAAAGTCTGACTCTTTTTTGAGGCTTGCAATCAATAGCTTTATATCTAGGGTTGCACTGGAGTCGTGTTTGCCCCGATACAGCTGCTGGTCGAGTTGGGTAAAGAGTTCACTAATGGTGGGGTTTTTTAGGCGATTGCCAAGACTCTTTAGAGTGATGGGAGGATTGTCGGCAAATAAGGTTTTTCCCCACAGCAAAATAGTATCTCGCATTCCCATGAGATTCTCATTTTTAGCTTCAATCTCAATGGCTCTTAGTTGCTGTTTAAGAGTCAATAGAGCTGAATTGGTAGACTTCTCACCCAAGACCGAGCGAGCTGTCGGGATATGATCGTTGCGATTAATTAATAGCGCGACAAGCAACGCGATAAGTACGGCATTGAGCCCCAGAGATAGAGTTGTCATGAATGACAATTTAGGTTTTGTCACCTCAGTGGCTAACGTGTTCATTGCAGCAGGCATTAGTGAATCGTCACTGAGTACTGGGGGAGTATTCACATTTGGGCTAACCTTGAGGGTGGTTGAGGGTAGTCTAGCGGTACGCTGTTGATTGCTTTTGACATCCCACCAAAAAAGCTCGACCGCCGGTAGAACGATTTCGCCAGCCTGATTGGGCACCAAAGCCATTGACTCGGCGCGTGTCGCCACCAAACCATTAAGGGTCACTAATTCATCTAATTGAGGCTGGTCAGGATAACCGCGATAACTATTTCCTTCAGGCACGGGAAGAGGGGTAATCTGTGCTGCACTAAGACCCTCGGCGCGAATAGTAATGGTTCGAGTAATGGGCTCGCCCACGGTCACTGAGTTCTGATCTCCACTCCAGCGCTGTTCCATTACTACCGCTGTGCTTGGCATCCAGCCATCGAGGCTTGATTGAGCGGGACGAGCGGCTACCTCTAGTGTTTTCGATTCAGTATCGCGGATAATCTGGTTACCCCGATTATTGAAAACCCCAAATTGGCTGCGATTGTTCACCTCATAGGCGCCAAAGCGTAAGCTAGGAATGGTTAAAGGGCCTGCCGACTGAGGAAATACTGCATATTTGACCTCAAGCACGAGGTAATTTCTACCATTGATGACTTTTTGGTATTGCGTATCACCCAATCTATGCAACACGGCCTTGTCCACAATTAGCTCTGACAGACCGAAGTCCCGCAATTGGACCGACGTGTATAGCCGGTGAGTTAAAATTACCTGCTGGCCCACGAAGGGGGCTGTGCTATCTACATTAGTTTCAGTATAAATCGGCTGAGTACCCGGGTTGGCGTTTGTACTAGTGGGGGCGGCGCGAACGCGCAGTTCCACTGCATTACTGACATCTTTTTTAAAAGTTAATGAGGGTATCAGTAACATTCCGGCACGCTTTGGACGTAACTGCAGGGTCCAAGCCGTATACGACTGTGTCTTGCCATTAACTTTGGAGTAATTCTGTTGGCGACTGTTAGACAGCACTTCAAAATCTGTAGTAAGGGGTTCAAAATCAGGTTCACTGGTAAATACCTGTCCGTTATAGCGCATTTCTAGGCGCAACGTTTCGTTGCTATCCAACACTGTTCGATCAACCTTCGCGGTGAGTGTGGCATAGCTCTCTGACGTAGCTAAGGCCGTCAGACAAAGGGTGATCAGTATAATTAGTCGTCTTAAATTCAGTTTCATTTACCAGCGCTCTTGGTCAGGTGGTGATCGTTGTTGTTTTCTCATTTGCGATTCATAACGAAACTTGGCTCTTAATAAGCCACCTGGATCGTCCGGTATGCGGCGCAACATGGCATCAATTTTTCGCTGTTCTTGTTTTTCTTCATCGGTCATTTCAGCTTCCGCAGCGTCGGCCTCGGACTGCTGTTTCGATTTATTATTCTCTTGTTCTTTTCCCTCCTCAGACTGCTCTTCAGATTGTTCTTCGGACGGTTCTGACTCGCCCTGTTGCTCAGGGTCTTGTTCTGAGGGTTGCTCTTCGCTCACTTCACTATTTTCATCAGACTGTTCTGAGTCGTCACCTTGCTCTTGGTCAGACGGCTGTTGATCCTGCTCTTGGTCGGAGGATTGCTGCTCTTGCTCTTGCTCTTGCTCTTGCTCTTGCTCTTGCTCTTGTTCCTGTTCCTGCTGTTCTTTTAGTTGCTCCAATAGATCGTGATTAAACTGTGCATCTACCATCTCGGGCCGCAGGTCTAAGGCGCGCTGATAGGCCTTTAACGCGCCGTCGAGATTGCCCGATTTTGCAAGGGCATTGCCTTGATTATAGTGGCCGCCTGCAGTGTCATCGGTTGAGAAATTATCTGAAGCTTGCTCGAAGTCACCTGCTTTATAGGCCGCGCTGCCACGCCATAGAGGATCCTTGAATAAAGATTTTGCGCTCTCAGCATCACCTAGTTCAAGTGCCTTTGCACCCTGTTGATCACTGGTTGCCCAAAGATCTTTCCATTCAAAAGCCTCGACAGTATTAGATTGAAATAGTAGGGGTACTAGCAGTAAAACAACGACTGCTCCTTTTCTAAAGCTCAGTAGTAAAATGGGAATTAAGAGTAATGCTAGCAAGTGCCCTCGGTCATTCCAGAGATCAAATGAGCGGTCAGTTTGCTGTGTTGACTCACCAAACAATGATTCCATAGCGTCTAAAAGATTGTCGATATCCTGGTTATCAATGCTGATGGTTTGATATATGCCGTTATTGGCTGCGGCAATTCGCCGTAAGTCATTAATGTTCAATTTCGGGATAATCACATTGCCACTAGTATCTTTAACAAAGCCGCCAGAACCTAGTGGAATGGGTGCGCCTCCTGTAGTTCCCACGCCTAGAACAGATAACCGGAATTCACCCCTATCGGCAATAATAGACTTAATCTCAGATATGGCCGAGGGGTCTACACCATCTGTGATTAGCAATATATCAGCCTTCTGATAGCCGCCGCTTATTGCCAACGAGACAGCAGCCTCTAGGGCCTCTTCTACGTTACTGCCATACTGGGGCAGTAACGTCGGATGAAGAACAGGTACCAAGCTGACAATCGTATTGCTATCTTCGGTGAGGGGTGAAACGGTGTGAGCATCGCCGCCATAGACGACAAGCCCGCTGACACCCTCAGTGCGCCTTTTTAGAATATCGATCAGTTTGTAGCGACCTCTTACCAATCGATTTGGTGTGAGATCTTCAGCTAGCATAGACGGTGATAAATCAAAAACAGCAATTAAGGCGCTATCCTGCTTGTGCACGGGCTGGGGTAGTTGCTGCCACGTTGGTCCTGCAAGGCTAGTTAAGCAGATTATCCAAGCAAAGGTTAACGCCGTGATCAATGCTTTGGCACTCAGACCATTGCTATGGCTCTGGCCCTGTCCTTGCATCAGAAAAGGCAGTAATTCAGGATTTATAATAGTGGCCCAGTTGCCTGCATGACGTTTATGCCAGCTATAAAAACTAATAATTAGAACTACTGGGACTAAGCCTACAAACCACCAAGGGCGCAAAAAATGGAAGGCTTGCCAGGCACTAAGGAAACTGTCCATGTTTAAGTTAAACAAGAGACCCCCTGCGGCTGCGTGCGGCTGCCAATACAAGGCTTAAGAGAAAACTAACGCCTAAGGGCCAATGAAACAGCGAGGCAGTAGGTCGAATGGTCTCGGCGTCCTGCTCTATGGGCTCGAGCTGATTAAGTTGAGCGTAGATGGCCGTTAGCTCTTTTGGATCTCTAGCTCTGAAATAACGACCACCGGTAGTAGCAGCGATTTCAGTGAGGGTTTTTTCATCTAAATCTGCGCTTGGGTTAGTGACAGTTCGACCAAACAATCCACGAGATTCTTGACGGTCTGCACCTATACCGATGGTATAGATTTTCACCATCGCTCGACGTGCTAAATCAGCAGCCTCCGTTGGATTTAGTTCTCCTGCGTTACTAGAGCCGTCGGTCATTAAAATGAGCACGCGATGATCTTTGGGACGATCCTGTAGGCGCTTAACTCCAAGGCCGATAGCGTCGCCAATGGCGGTTCCATTTCCAGCGAAACCAATTTGGGCTTCCAGTAACAGTGTTTGCATGGTCTCACGGTCAAAGGTTAGCGGTGTTTGTAGATAGGCTTTTTCGCCAAATAAAATAAGACCCAGTCGATCCCCTGCACGCTCCACCACAAAGTCGCCCACTACCGCCTTGACGGCTACCAGGCGATTGACTTGCTGGCCACCAATAACCATGTCATCTCGTTCCATGCTGCCGGAGATGTCCACAGCAATAAGAATGTCACGACCATTGGCGGGCAATGTGACGGGCTCTCCGATGTAGACAGGTTGAGCAACAGCTAGCAGGACACACAACCAGCATAGGCTTAATAAAAACAGTAACACACGGTTGTACCAGGTGGTTGTTTTTATAGAAGCCTGATCACCTGCTGCGGCAGCCAATAGGGGTGCGCGCAGGGCCTGTATTTTAGTTTCTGATGGTTTTCTTAACCAGCGATAGATAAAAGGTAGCGGCGCAAGTGCAAGCACCCAGGGCCAGATTAAATTTAACATTGGCTCTGAACCTCATATTTATCCTGATCATAATGATGTTTAACCCAGTTCTGGCCACTAATAAAGACGTCATCCATTATAAGGTCATTATTGTCAGTCTTTGCGGCTTTTCCATACAGTAGGGCATCTATGTCTTTAGGTAGCAGCTCAAATAGGGTTTTGTCACAACTGCTCTGCAAAAATACGACAAAGGCACTAAATTCGAGGCTGCTATAATGGTGTCTGGGGTAGGCGCTATTAACTGCCTGCTTAAGTATTTCAAAGACCATTACCAATTTTTTCTCAGACCTAAAGGCGGTATTATCGTTGAGTAAGGATAGTTTTTGCTGTGCTTGACGACGATAGAGATTAGCCTGATACCGTTGCACTGCTTTTATGGCAAGCCAGGTAAATGTGCCTAAGCAGAGAATAATCAGCACCCACCAGCCGGGGGCTAGCGGCCACCACAAGATAGGTTCAGGTAAGTGAATATCACGAAGTTGCGCTAAAGGATCATTTTCCATGGACTAGTTGCCACGAGCCTTGCTACGGCGCTTGCCATAAGCTTTACGTAATACAGTCAAGACATTGTCTGATGTATTAAAAGGCAGCAGGCCGGCAGATAGTTTTTCGCTCATTTTACGCAACCGCAACCCTCTCTCAGCATAGGCTTGCTGAAACCGCTCGCGTAACTTGTTGTTGCTGGTGTCGAGTAGAGTTTGCCGTTGACCGTCGCTGACCGCGTAGAGAGAGGGCGGCGGCAACTGCTCCTCGATGTCATCGAATATTTGGCAAAAATTGAGGTTACCATGTCTTGCTAACTCAAATACATGGCGTTCACAGTCATCATTAAGATCGTGAAAGTCGCTGACAATAAAAATAGTGCTACCCGGCAGTACAAAGCGGCGAGCCTCTTCAAGGATCTCAGCTAAACTGAATCGGTCCGGTTGTGGTCCCTCCGCTTGCTGGATGTCTAACAGTTTTTCACTGTATTCTTGAAGACCATGAATGAACTGCAACACGGCGTGATGACTGCGCCTAGCTTTGACATCCATCTGCTCTTGCTGGCCAAAGATTAACCCACCAGCACGATCATTCGCGGCTAGGCCGGCCCAAGCAAGAGCGGCTGATACCTCGCAGGCGACCACTGACTTGAGCCGTTGGCTACCAAAAAACATTGAGCTACGCAGGTCGCTGATAACCAGAATAGGTCGCTCTCGCTCTTCACTAAATATTTTGGTGTGTGGCACCTCAGTGCGCGCTGTCACACGCCAGTCAATACTGCGAACATCATCTCCAGGCTGATAAATACGGACTTGGTCAAAGTCCATGCCACGCCCGCGAAATCGAGATTTATGACCACCCGCCAGCATTTGCCGAGCTTGAATTTTGGGGAATCCAGTCAGTTCTCTAGCACCATAACGCAACCTTACCATCTCAGATAAGCTGGCAATGGCTGGATGCTCTTGGCCGCTATCGATCACGCTCATAGAATTGGGTCCTTATGCCGAGGGCACAGTCTCCAGTAACTTGTCGATGACCTGGTTGGCATTAACGCCGCCGGCTTCAGCCTCAAAGCTAAGAATTAGGCGATGCCTAAGGACGTCATGAGCAATAGCTCTTATGTCGTCGGGCGTAACAAAGTCACGTCCTTCCATCCAGGCAAGGGCTCGACTGCAGCTGTCTAGTGCGATTGTCGCTCTCGGGCTAGCACCGTAATCTAGCCACTGACCAAGTTCACCGCTATAGGCTGCTGAGTTGCGAGTGGCAAGAATGAGCTGTACCAAATACTCCTCTACAGCGTCAGACATGTGTATTTTGTTGACTTGTTTGCGCGCTTCAAAAAGGCTTTTCTGCGTTAGAAGTTCAATTTTGGCTGACACCTCCTTTAGCGCTTCTTGACGAGAGAGCGCCAGAATTTTTCGTTCGGCATCAGGCGCAGGGTAGTCAACTAATACATGCATCAAGAATCGGTCCATCTGCGCTTCGGGCAGAGGGTAGGTGCCTTCTTGCTCAATAGGATTCTGGGTAGCCATGACTAAAAATAGCTCTGGAAGTTGATAGGTGTTCTTACCAACTGATATTTGGCGTTCAGCCATGGCCTCCAAAAGAGCTGATTGCACTTTGGCTGGCGCTCTATTAATTTCATCGGCCAGCACCAAATTGTGAAATAGTGGCCCGGCTTGGAATTCGAAGGTCCCTTGTTGAGGCCTGTAGATGTCACTCCCTGTAATATCGGCGGGCAGTAAATCAGGGGTGAACTGGACACGATGAAAGTCTGCCTCCATTCCCTCAGATAACGTTTTGATAGCTTTGGTTTTAGCTAAGCCTGGTGCACCTTCGACCAATATATGGCCGTCAGCAAGGAGGGCAATCATCAGTCGTTCTACGAGATGTTGTTGGCCGACAATCTTAGTCGCTAGCCATTCTTTGAGTCGATTAATATCCTGTTGCAAAGCGTACCTCTACTATGTTTTCTGACGGTTCTGGGTTGATGATTTTAGTCTCTATCCTATAAACAAACAAACACTGATGGAGCCATTTAACCACTGTTTACATTCTGGCAATAAAAGTCCAATTTAATATGCAAAAAAGCAACAATATTGATCCCCACAAACATTGCTTTTTGTTACCTTAGAATATGGTAATCAATAATGCCTATGCTAAAGACTTTTAAAAACGGAAAAGGTTGCATAAATTTCTCATGGACGTGACACAAGATGGTCGGCGCGGTCGACTTATTGAATCGTTGGCGAAGGTCGCTGCCAGCAAACTCAAGAAGGGGCAAGATGCCCATTTCCAAAATTTTATTGCTCATGCAATTCATTTTTACCCAGATCAAGATTATTTAAATAGACCCGCGGAAGATATTTTTTGGAATATTTGGGGTCTATATTCTTTTGGTGAGGCGCCTTTTGCCGAGCGCGATGACATCACCCACTCCGCGAAAGTGCGCGTATTTAACCCCAGCATTGAAATTGACAGCTGGTCAAGTCAATACACCACCATTTATATCAACCAAAGAGATATGCCTTTCTTGGTAGATTCATTGCGCATGGCGTTGAATCGTCGAGAGTTAAATATTTATACGTTACAGAGCAATTTAGCTTGGACATTGAGAGACGCTAAAGGCCTGATCGAGGGGGTTTCGGCAAAGTTTGTTGAAGGCGCAAACTATGAGGCCTTTATTAGTATCGAAGTCGACATGTTAACTGATCGAGACTTAGACGCTGTGCAGCGGGAATTGTGTTTGGTTTTGGACGATATAGACGCCGTGGTAGGCGACTTTGAGATGATGCGCGGGCGCACACAAAAGGTAATCCAAGACCTTAAAGACAATGCCCCTCAGGTTGAGCAACTCCAAGAATCGATTGAGTTCTTGGAATGGGTCAACAGTGGTTATTTTGTCTACACCGGTTACGCGGAATTTGAGCTTGTCGTTGATGATAAAAAGGTGTCTTTGCGTGAAGTTGCCAATACCGCCTGCGGTCTCTTGCGCAGATATGGGGGAGATCTACGTGAAGAATCTGTTGACGGACTAAGCGAAGGGGTTAAGGCGCTCTACGAGGACGATCAGGTTTTGACCGTAAGTAAGTCCTCTAAACGTTCGCGGGTACACCGCAATGCCTACTCTGATTATATTGTGGTTAAGCGGTTCAATGATAAGGGCGAGCCCGTAGGTGAGGTGCGGTTACTTGGACTTTATACCTCGCAATTTTATTCATACAGCCCACGAAGGATCCCAATATTAAGAGAAAAAGTGAATTGGGTGCTGGAGCGTGCCGGATTTAGCCCTAATAGTCATGATGGTAAGGCGTTATCGACCATATTAGATTCCCATCCCCGAGATGAGCTGTTGCATATCAGTCGCGAGATTCTTAGTGATACAGCCATCGGCATATGGCAGATTTATGAGCGCCGTGTGGTGAAGGTTTTTGTTCACCCAGACCCTTTTGAAAAATTTGTAAATTGTTTGGTGTATCTGCCTCGAGAGTCATACAGCACAGATGTGAGAGAAATAATACAGCAGAGAATCGGCACTGAGTTAGATGCTGTTGGAAGTGAATTTACAGCAGAGTTTGTTCCTGATTCAGTGTTAATTAGAATTTATTTAGTCTATAAGATTCAAAATAAACATTACCTTGATGTAAATACTGAGTCGCTTCAGGTACTGGTTGAGCAGACTATCCGAGATTGGAGTGGTGAGTTTCAAGAGCAGGCTCTGAGCCAATTTGGTCTCGCTGAAGGCGCAACATTGTCGCGTCGATTCCAAAGAGCTTTTTCCGGTGCATACCAAGAAGTTTATGGTCCTGATCTCGCCTTAAAGCATATAAGTTTATTTGATCAACTTGAAAATCCGGATGAACTTGCTATCGATTTCCGGCAAGACCAGGTGGGTACAGACAATTATCTACGGCTAACGCTTTTTCATAGAGGCGCACCCTTAGAACTGTCAGACATGATTCCTATGTTGGAAAATCTCGGATTTAGAGTAGTGATGGAGCGTCCCTACTCGATTCGTCCAGATAATGAAGGCGTAACATGGATGCAAGACTTCGATTTAGATTTTTCACTTGATGTTGACGTCGATGTGTCTGCAGTACAAAACAGCTTCAAAGATGCCTTACTGCAAGTGTGGCGAGGCGATGCAGAAAATGACAGCTTTAACCGTTTGGTGATTGGTGCAAGGCTAGATTGGAGGGCTGTGGCAATGTTGCGTCTCTATGCCCGTTACCTCAAGCAGCTGAGTGTTCCCTATAGTCAGGATTTTATTGCTGACACTCTTGCCAAGTACTTAGATATCACTCGTAATTTAGTGGCTTTGTTTAAGAGCTACTTTGATCCGCGGTATGCGTCAGATAGTCGCAGTGAGCGTGCTGAAGGTTTGGTAGCGAAAGTGCTCAGCGGGTTAGATCTTATCAATAACATCAACGAAGATAATGTTATCAGAGGTTACCTTGATTTGGTTCAGGCTACCCTGCGAACTAATTTTTTCCAGACGGTCGAAGATGGCACTTTTAAGTCTTACATCTCGGTTAAGTTAGCGTCGCAACAAATTAGTTTTGCACCCAGGCCCCGCCCTATCTATGAGATATTCGTTTATTCCCCTCGTGTTGAGGGTGTGCATCTGCGCGGTGGCAAAGTGGCGCGGGGAGGATTGCGCTGGTCAGATAGGGTCGAAGATTACCGAACAGAGGTTCTTGGACTAGTGAAAGCCCAGCAGGTTAAGAACGCGGTTATTGTACCCACGGGGGCTAAGGGCGGTTTTGTTGCTAAACAGGCAAATCCTGGGGCTGGACGAGAAGCCTTTATCCAAGAAGGTATTGCTAGCTATATGCTCTATGTCCAGGCGCTGTTAGATATTAGCGACAATATTGTGGATGACAAATTAGTGCCGCCTCTAGAGGTTGTGCGGCGTGACGGCGATGACCCTTACTTGGTGGTGGCGGCAGATAAAGGAACAGCGACTTTCTCTGATATTGCCAATGAAATCTCTGAAGCAAATAATTTCTGGCTTGGCGATGCCTTTGCGTCAGGAGGTGGTAACGGCTACGACCACAAAGGCATGGGCATTACTGCTCGTGGTGCTTGGGTTGCCGTGCAAAGGCATTTCCATGAGATTGGCATAGACATCCAATCAGAAGACTTTAGCGTGGTTGGTGTTGGCGACATGGCTGGTGACGTGTTTGGTAACGGCATGCTTCTCTCTGAACATATCCAGTTGGTGGCGGCCTTTAATCATCTCCATATCTTTGTCGATCCCACACCTAATGCCCAGGCAACTTTCCCAGAACGGCAGCGGCTATTTGATACCCCAAGGGCGACCTGGGAAGATTTTGACAAAACACTAATGTCAACGGGCAGTGCAGTGTACTCAAGAAGTGCGAAGTCGCTTACCCTAACCACCGAGATCAAGATCCGTTTTGCTATCGACAAAGACCAGGTAACTCCCTCAGAACTCATTAACTATATTCTTAAAGCGCCTGTGGACCTGATTTGGAACGGGGGCATTGGCACATACGTAAAAGCATCCTCAGAAAACAATACAGAGGTGGGAGATCGAGCAAACGATGGATTGAGAGTCGACGGCCGCGAATTGCGATGCCGAGTGATAGGGGAGGGTGGCAACTTAGGTATGACCCAACGCGGGCGGGTGGAATTCTGCTTGCGCGGCGGGCTCTGCAATACAGACTTTATCGATAATGCTGCCGGAGTAGACTGCTCAGACCACGAGGTCAATATCAAGATACTGCTCAACAAACAGGTTGCCGCGGGGACTATTGGCGTAGAAGAAAGGAACACACTTTTGGCGGCAATGACTGATGATATTGCCACGTTGGTGTTAGACAACAATATAAGACAAACCAAAGCTATTAGTTTGGCAATGGCGCGAAGCCAGCAGCACCATTCAGAATACACGCGCTATTTAAGTTGGCTTGAAGACACCGATCAATTGGATCGAGATTTAGAGTTTTTACCTAGCGATGATCAACTCACCGACAGAACTAATCGGCACCAACCCAGCTGGACCAGACCTGAGCTGTCAGTGTTGATTTGCTATTCCAAAGTGGCGCTCAAAGAGGCCTTGGCTGAATCACATCTATTGGCAGACCCATGGCTTGCTCGATCAGTCACCGATTACTTTCCTGCAGAATTAGTATCGCGCTTTGGCGATGCTGTGGATACCCATCCTCTAGCGAATGAAATTGCCGCGAACCAAATCGTTAATGACTTAGTGAATCGGGTTGGTTTTAGCTTTTTCTTCAGACAAATGGAGTCCACGGGAGCGTCGGCGGAAGACGTTATAAGGGCATACACCATAGTGATTGAAGTGCTCGGCATTAAAAGTCTGTGGCAACAGATCGAAGAGCATAATCCTCGGTTGCCGGCGGTGATAGAATTAGATTTACTGCACATTTTAGTCAGATTAGCACGCAGGGCCACACGATGGTTTTTGCGAAATCATCGCTTAAATCTAGATTGTGAATCACTCATTGCGCAGTACTCCCAGCCCACCGAGGCCCTGCTGTCAGAGCTTCCGGCCCTACAAAAAGACCAGTGGAGGTTACTCTGGAGTGGCGAGCGAGATGAGCTGACTAACATTGGCGTAGAGCTCAAATTAGCTGAGCGACTTGCTTCCACCGACAGCATGTTTATGAGTATGGGGGTGGCTCAAACAGCCTTAGCGTTAGATATGCCCGTGCAACAAGTTGCGGAGGTGTACTTTGGGCTTGGGGAGTTTTTATCTTTAGACTGGTTTATGGCTCAAATTGTGGACTTGCAGCCAGACAGTAGATGGCAGGATTTGGCTCGTGAAACCTATGTTGATGATCTTGAAAGCCAGCGTCGTAGGCTGACTGCATGTCTTTGTACCGCAGGCCTGACGGACCCGTCGTCGATGGAAACCTGGCAAGATCAGCAGCAGGAGTTGATCCATCGCTGGACATTAATGATAAAAGACCTGCGCAAGGTTCCTCAGTCTGACTTTGCGATGATTTCAGTGGCTCTTAGAGAGTTACTTAACTTAGTTCAGGCCTCTCTAGATAAATAATTCTAAAACAACATGG
>MDTF01013183.1_pt1 | contig 14416 bp, 10 predicted proteins | sample 811191 | NCBI WGS metagenome assembly MDTF01 (sample SAMN05326649, study PRJNA326480) | marine metagenome | isolation source: seawater | place: Southern Ocean | collected 2011
ATCCTAATTGGCCCTCCAGGATCTGGAAAAACAATGTTAGCAAAACGCTTCCCTTCAATACTTCCTCCCATGACATTATATGAAGCACTAGAAACAACAAAAATTCATTCGGTTGCTGGAAAACTAAAGGAAAGTAATGGCTTAGTTGCTCAGAGACCTTTTAGAAATCCACACCACACAATGTCTGATGTTGCTTTAATTGGCGGAGGGTCAACTCCTCAACCAGGTGAAGTATCAATGGCACATAACGGTGTTCTATTTTTAGATGAACTCCCTGAATTTAAAAGAGCTGTTCTAGAGGTTTTGAGACAACCTTTAGAAGACAGAATTGTAAGTATTTCAAGGGCAAAATTTTCTGTTACCTACCCAGCTAATTTGATGTTGATTGCCAGTATGAATCCTTGCCCATGTGGTTACTATAATCATCCAGAAAAAGATTGCCTATGTCCAGGTGGCACTGTGCAAAAGTATCTTAATAAAATTTCAGGACCATTATTAGATCGTATTGATTTACATGTAGAAGTAACGCCTGTTTCTTTTGATGAACTTTCCGACGAACGACCAGCTGAAAGTAGTGTTGAGATAAGAGATAGAGTTATTAAAGCTAGAGATCTACAAACAAAACGATATTCTAAAACACCTACAATTCATTCGAATGCCCAAATGACAAGTAAGAATATTAAAGAATTCTGCAGTTTGGATGAATTAGGGAAAAAACTGTTAAAAAATGCAATGAACAAATTAGATCTATCAGCAAGAGCCTATGATCGGATTTTAAAAGTCGCAAGAACAATTGCCGACTTAGAAGATAGCGAAGTAATTAAAACAGATCACCTAGCTGAAGCCATTCAATTTAGAAGTTTAGATAGAGATAATTGGGCAGGATAATCATAAAAACTGCACTTCCCCCCTAGAGTAAAGTTCTAAACGACTCCTATTATTTTTTGTAAAGTATTTACCAATAAGACATTAGATAATAGTTTCAAATATGGAGATCTATTTTTATATTTCCTATTTTGAATTAACGGTAACTATACATTTCATCTCTAAAAAAGCTCTTTTAGAAATTGCAATAAGGATATAAGGTAAGTCTAATTTGTTATCAATCAGAGTCTATTTACCGTCCTATTCATGTAATAAAAACCGATCAATTATTGTTGTTTAATTGCCTCAGAAAAAACTTCCAATAAAATTTTTTATTATTAATAATAGCCACTTTACTTTGTTATAATTGCAGAAGCCCCCGTATCAAATTTCACTTAACAACCTCACCTAGATATGGAGTTCTTTAATGAAAGAATTATAATATCCTCAAATTATTACCTGAAAGATAATTTATTCAAAAATCATTAAGACTTCACGGTAAATTTTATTTAAAATTAACGATTATGGGAGAATAATTTAACGATTTTTTATTCGTTTTTTAATATCTTTGTACTTGAATAAAAAATGGAAAAGAAAAAAAACAACCTGCCTAAAAACACATTTTTCCTCGCGTTTGGAATAGGAATGATGTGGTACGTTTTCAAAGATACTGTTTGGGGAGATTTCTGGATCGATGTGAAGTCGATGGATTATCGTTGGTTTGCTGTTTCTGCTGTTTTTATGATTTTAGCTCATTTTATTAGAGCACTTCGCTGGAAACAACTAATCGTTTCCAATGGACATAATCCAAGTCTCAAAAATGTTTTCGCTTCTGTTTTATTCATGTATGTTTCCAACTTAGTTATACCAAGATCAGGAGAAATTGCGCGATGTGGAACTATTTATAAATACGAAAAAATTCCAATTCCATTATTGATTGGAACTGTTGTTATTGAGAGACTTACAGATCTATTATCGCTCTTGTTTTTAACATTAATAATTATTTTACTACGATTTGATTTTGTACAACAAATGTACAGAGTAACTTCTTTACCTGAACTAATTAATTCAATAATTGACAATACGGTATTACTATCTACCATAACCATATTTATGGCTTCAGTACTAGCATCAATATTTATTTTTAGAAAAAAAATCACAACTAATAACACATTTAAAAAAGTAGTACCTTTTTTAAATGATTTAAAATCAAGTTTCAAAAAATTAATAAACCTTAGATATAAATCTCTGTACTTACTTTATACTATTGTTATTTGGACTTGTTATATAGGAATGTTTTACATCTGTGTATTTGCTTTTGCGCCAACCGAAAACATAGATTTATCCTCTGGAATAACAGCTTTCATTGCTGGAAGTTATGGAATGGTGGCACCTACACCAGGAGGAGTTGGAGTATGGCCAGCTATCGTATCAGCTGCTTTACAAGTTTTAGGAATTGCTGAAAATCATGCTAATAGTTGGGCAGGTGTTTCTTTTATTCTAATGACCATCACTACAGCTTTAGCTGGAGTTTTGGGGTTTATGGCACTACCTTTTATAAATAAAGGTAAATCTTCGAAACAATAATATTTAATTACCGTTGGGAATTATTAGATAAACAAGTAGGAGTATGGACTGGATTAGTATCAAAGATAAATCACCTGAGGATGGACAAAGAGTTATTGCTTTTATACCGGAAAATTATGTCCCCGTAGCTGGAGATCCCTCACAAGTAGAGTTAAAACCACTAAAAGTACTTACATTTATTCGTAATTTTTATGGCTCACATAAACCGAAACATAAAAACTCACTAAGTAACGATTTCTGGAGTGGAGAAGGTTTAAGTAATCATTTCTTTCAAGAAGTTACCCATTGGATGAAGCTACCCGGAACTCCTAACAAAAAATTATTATAGTTAAATAAGTGTGAGAAAAGGAATTACAGATTTGTTTGAAAAAATATCATGGATCGAACGAGATTCAGTTACTTACCTAAAAGTGATGAAAACTGAGTAGTTTTTAGATGCTCTTTTAGATCCTTTATTCCAAGTATCCAAGTCCTCAATAGCTTGAATAATGACTGACTCCAATTCAGAGGTCGTTCGTGACTGAACTGAAACTTTCTTAACCTTTCCTCTGCTAGTTACTTCAAAATTAAATACAATTGTTGTGCTTGAAAATGGAATATCTTCATCTTTTATCTTACTTTTTAAACTTCTGTATATTTCTTTTTCCAGTTGCTTAGTACCGCCTTGAAAATCAACTAAATCACTCACTTCATAAGAATCACCTTTATACTTATCATCGATTGTACCTGTTACTATTACACCCCTAACTCTTCGAGGTTTCCTGGCAATTTTATTTATACTAGGATCCTTAATAGATTTCTCTGCAACTTTCTTATTGATCTCTTTATTTCGTTTCCCCAAATCAGTACTAATGACTTCTATCGAATCTATTATTTCATCTATTTTTGTTTCCTCGGGATCTTTTATCACTTCAAGTAAATCATTCTCTTCAGAACTAATACTATCTTGCTTTAATTCTGAATACACCTCGAAAGGAGTAACTTTATTTACTTTCGCAAGTTTTTCAATTACTGAAAATTCAGCCTCAGGAAGAGCAGCGGAAACTACTTCCTCCTCTTTTAATACACCCACCACTACAACACCTATAAACAGTAATACAGCAAAACTAATGAGTAGTGTCTTGTAAATACCTGAATAACTTTTCCCTAAATACTTGCTTTTAACACTGTTTGAAATATCAATTACCGCTTGTAAATCATTCTCGTTAATCAACTCAATAGACGGTCTTGATAAATCACAATTCTCCAACTTCCCATCTACACCTTTCAGTGCATTAGAATCTCTAGTCCCCCTAACTATTTTAATTAACTCTTCTTGAGTTAAACCTAATTCGCTATGTATATTTCCCTTATTCATTTGCAACCGCACTAGCGATGATCAAAGATTTTAAATTTCGTTTCCCGTTTTGAATAAAGCTTTTAACTTCATTCATATTGTATCCAGTTTCTGCTGAAATCTCATTGTAACTGTAGCCTTTCATGTAAAATAATTCAACACATATTTTATGTTCACTTTTAATTTTCAACATTGCTTTCTCAAGGTAATTAACCCTTGTCTGCAATTGTAACTCGCGTTCAAAAACCTCATCTGCGCCCTCTTCTTCCTGCACTTCAATATCACCTCGTGCAAACTCAACAATATTTTTATGTTTGAAACAATGAAATTTTGTTACACTATAAATCCAAGCATTAAAATTTTTAACATCGTGCTTCTTTAAATCCTTAACAACAGTTTCAAAAATTTCCTGAACAACATCTTCCGATTTCTGCTTGTCCTTTAATATCCCTATGGCAATGGAAGCAACTAAATGAGAATATCTACTAAATAAAACGCCTAGCGCGTTCATATCCTGTTTGGATTTAAATAACCCTATCAACTCACGGTCATAAAGTTTGTTATATTTTTTGAACCAACCGAACACTAAATTACTGTCTTTATAGATAGGGCTGTGAAATTATTTTTTCCACAAAATAAAAATTTTATTATTTTATCAGCCCTGATTATCAATGTTTTAAAATTGTAATATAGTTTTTTTTTATGGAAAAGATAAACTCTACACCCTATAAAGCAACTATCAATCACTAAAATACATCTTATTATGATAAAAAGAACGGGATTACACTTATTTGCATTTATTTTTCTAACAACACTTTTTACAAGCTGTTCTAAATATAATGAGCCCTGTCCTGCTTATACAATGGATTACAAACAACGAAAACTTAATCTAATTAAACATACCGTATCAATAAATCAACAATTTATGACGGACAATTATTAATTACGGAAAGACATTAAAAAGACACTTTAAATTCTTCTAATTAATTGTCCAAACTAAAGCAATGGCGAACCTGACTTGCCATTGCTTTTTTATTTACTTTTGTTGGGTATGAAAAGATACTTGGTTTTTATTTTACTTTTTCTTTCTATTATAACAAGTAGTATTTCACAAACCCTAAAAGGAAAAGTAAACGAAGCAAATACAGGTAACCCTCTGCCATTTTCTAATATTTTTTGGTTAAATTCTGGTATCGGAAACATTGCTGATCAGAACGGGAATTTCATTATTAAAATCCCTGAAGAAGATGACTCACTCGTTATATCTTCAATAGGTTTTAAAGATCTAAAAATCAAGAAGAGTGTTGCAATATCAACAACTACATTCTCTTTAATATCCGAAAACATACAATTAGAAGACATTAACATTGTTGTGAAGAAAAGAGTTCGCCGTAAACGAAAAACAGATCCAGCATATATCCTTCATAAAAAGATTGTTGCACATAGAGATAGAAACGATCTTAAGCGCCAAGAAGCTCACCAATGTAATGTATATAACAAGATTGAAATTGACTTGAATAATGTAGATAGCGCTACAAAAAACGACTTATTATTCAAACCTATATCATTTGTTTTTGAAAACATAGATACTTCATCTTTGCCAAAATCATTTGCACCTATATTTATATCCGAATCATATTCTAATTATTATTATAGAAACAATCCCAAACAAGAGAAGGATTACATTTTAGCATCTCAAAACACAGGTTTACAGATTCCATCATTGGCTCAATTTACAGGAAACACCTACACCGATTTTAATATCTACAAAGAATACATCAACCTATTTCAAAAAAGTTTTGTTTCCCCGTTAGCTGATCAGGCTTGGATTTCCTATAACTTCTATTTAATGGACTCTACCAAAATAGGAGACACCACTTTTTACAGATTAGATTTTTTCCCAAGACGTAAACACGATCTTACTTTCAAAGGATTTATGTATGTAGATAATAAAACATATGGAGTTAGTAAAATCCACCTCGAAATGGCTGAAAAAGCAAACGTTAATTTTTTAAAACGGTTAACAATAGATCAACAATATACTCTTCGAGATTCAATATGGCAGATAACTGAAGAGCGTACTTTCATGGATATCAATCCATTAAATAAAGCTTATGGCTTTTATGTAAAGAAAAAAACTCTCTGGAATGATTATATAATGAATCAAGCCAAGCCTAATGACTTTTACAACAATGCTACTCCAATAACGGTTGCTGATTCTGCATTTGAAAATGGATCAGAATTACTAAAAAAGTATCGCCCTATCGAGCTAACTAAACAAGAATTAGAGACCTATCAAAAAATTGATAGCGCTATGGAGAGTGGCTATATAAAAGTGATGAAAAACCTATCTCAGATGATATATACAGGGTATTACCCATTTAAGTATTGGGAATATGGTCCCTATTTCACAACCTATTCATGGAATGATATTGAAGGAGAACGTGCAAGAATTGGTTTCCAAACAACGCAAAATCTTTTTAACAAAACACATTTTGAAGGTTATTACGCTTATGGATTCGGCGATAAAAAGAGTAAGTACAAAGGTAAAATCACACGTTTTTATGGAATGAAAAAGCAGTGGCGTTTTGTAAGATTAGAATACATGAATGATTACAAGATCCTGAGCGCAAGTGAAAATGCTTTTCAAGAAGATAATATAATGGCAGCAATTACAAGAAGATCTCCTCCAAAATTCACACATACAAAACGACTCAAATTAACTTGGCTACACGAATGGTATAACGGAATAAACAATTCGATCACAGTTAAAACAGAAGAGTTCAAACCAATTGGAACACTTAATTATTTTAAACCTAATGGGGATGCAATAGATAAAATTCAATTGAACTCCATAAGAATTGGTGGAAGGTTTGCATACCAAGAGAAATTTATTAATTACGCTTTCAGAAGATTAAGTTTAAATACCAAAAAACCAAGATTAGATTACCACTATACACATGGTTTTACTGTGAATGGAGAAGGTCATAATTACCATAAAGCGGAAATAAAATTAGCTGACCGTTTCTATTTGGGATTCACTGGATATTCAGAAATTATTGTATTTGCGGGGAAAATATGGGGTAACCTCCCCTATCCTCTATTGCTAAATCATCAAGGAAACGATTCTTACTATTATGATAAAGAAGCTTTTAATTTAATGAACCCCTTTGAATTTGTTTCAGATCAGCACGTAAGTGCTATAGTGCATCATAATTTTAATGGAATGTTTTTTAATGGAATTCCATTACTCAGAAAATTACATTTAAGATCCTTCATTTTTGCTAGAGGAGTTTACGGAACTTTAAAAGGTGACCATGAAAAATTGGTTGTTTTACCTGATGGATTATCTGCTTTACCTAAACCGTATCTAGAAGCTGGATTTGGAATTGAAAATATATTTCATATTATTCGCCTAGACTTTATTTGGAGATTAACGAATACTGATTCACCAGACATTCAGCAGTTCGGTGTTACATTCGACATTGTGCCTTCTTTTTAATTTAGTAAAAATGAATATAATAATCGATCAAAGTTGGGAATCAATTCTACAAGAAGAATTTGACAAGCCCTACTTTTCAGAACTCACAAAATTTGTTGATACTGAATATTCAAAACATACTTGTTATCCTCTTGAAAAAGATATTTTCGCAGCATTTAATCATTGTTCATTTGAAGATATTAAAGTTGTAATAATTGGGCAAGATCCTTACCACGGGGTTGGGCAAGCCAATGGACTTTGCTTTTCTGTACAAGATCATACAACCCATCCTCCTTCATTGATTAATATCTTTAAAGAACTTAAATCCGACTTGGGACTAGAGGTTCCTAAAAGCGGTAATCTTGAGCGCTGGGCAAAACAAGGCATGTTGTTACTTAACGCTACTTTAACAGTTAAAGCTCATGAAGCAGGAAGTCATCAAAAGCAAGGTTGGGAAACTTTTACCGATGCTGTCATTCAGAAAATATCGGATCAAAAATCGGATATTATTTTTCTATTATGGGGTGGTTTCGCAAAGAAAAAAGGCAAGAAGGTTGATACCGATAAGCACCATGTTTTAGCTACTGGACATCCTTCCCCTTTAAGTGCTAATCGTGGTTATTGGTTTGGAAACAAACATTTTTATGAGACGAATCGTTATTTAAAAAGTAAAGGAATCACCGAGGTTATTTGGTGAAATAATTTTTTTGTTAGAACCGATTACAACTCGGGTTTAATAGAAAATCTACTTCCTCATCCCCGATCTGAAATCTTCCCCACTTGGACTCTGGAATATCTTAAGATCAAACTCAGGAAGCACGGCAAACAAATGATCAAAAATATCAGCTTGAATCGCTTCATAATGTGCCCATCTTTGCTCTGAACTGAAAATGTAAATTTCGATCGGCAACCCTTTATCTGATGATTCAAGATGACGTACTAAAAAAGTCATCTCTTTTGTAATCATTGGATGATTCCCCAAATAAGCCTCAACATAAACTCTAAAGGTACCTAAATTTGTAATTCTACGCCCATTAACAAAGTTGGATAAATCTACTTTTGCATCCGTATTAAACTGTTTGATTTCCTCTTCCTTTTTATTTAAGTAATCGGCAATAAAATGAATACCTTTTAATTTTTTAAGCATTGTTTCATCACAGAATTTTATAGTGCTCATGTCAATCATGATAGAACGCTTTATTCTTCGCCCACCACTCTCTTCCATTCCTCTCCAGTTTTTGAAAGCTTCAGAAACGAATGCATAGGTTGGAATTGTAGTAATCGTTTTATCCCAATTTTGAACTTTTACCGTCTGTAATTTAATTTCTAAAATTACACCATCGGCACCATATTTCGGAAATCCAACCCAGTCACCTGGCTTCACCATATCATTTGCTGCAATCTGAATACTTCCTACAAAACCTAAAATCGTGTCTTTAAATACCAACATTAAAACAACAGACATTGCTCCTAAAGCTGAGAAAATTCCAAGTGGTGATTTTCCAACTAAGATAGCAATCACATAAATACCTCCGAAAATATAAGCAATCAAACGAATCAATTGCATATAACTCTCAAGTGGTTTATCTTTTAAAAACGGACGAGACTGTAGATATAATTGAAATGCTTTAAAAAATGCAATAAAGGTAAGGACAATACTAATCGTTAAATAAACACTACTTATTTTATCTCCAGTAATCAACAAAAAATCGTATCCTTTAAATAGTATAGGAGATAAAACTCCTATCAAAACTGCAGGTACAATGTGTACTACATTTCTAAAAACTTTCTTTTCAACTAAAACATCATCCCAAGTGTTTTTAGTCCTAGCAATCAATTTTTCGATTACAGATAACATTAACTTCCTAGCAATAAAATCAGCTACAACACAAACAATAATCAGAAATGAAATAATCAGTGCAATTTGACTCATATCTAATAGTAAACCAGAGAATCCGAAAGTACTCAACCAGCTTTCTATTATTCCCGAAACCGAATCCAAATCACTAAAAATACTATCTGCAATAATTGATCTTAAAATCATATTAATTATTTAAAACAAACTTATAACCTATACCTCTTACCGAATGAAAAAATATCGGATTTTTAGGATCTTCCTCAAAGTATTTCCTGAAATTTAATAAGTAATTATCAATTGTTCTTGTACTAGGATATACATCAACTCCCCAGATTAATTCAAGAATTAAATCTCTTGATACCACCTCGTTTTTACGTTCAATCAATAATTTCAACAAATGTGTTTCTCTTGCGGAAAGTTGTCCTTTTTGTTCCTTTACCCCATTATAATCAAAAGTTGTAAAATTGATTAAATTGGGCCCAAATTTAAACTCCGTATCCAGTGAACTCCGATTTGTTCGTAGCTTATCAGCTTTCTTAATTAAAATTGAGATTCTCAAAAGAAGTTCTTCTAAATTAAAAGGTTTTAGCAAATAATCGTCAGCTCCAGCTTTTAAGCCTAAAACTTTATCTGAATTACCCCCTCTAGCAGATAAGATTAAAATAGGAATTTCTTCATCCTTTAATCTTATCGTTTCACAAACGGTTAAACCATCTACATTAGGCAGCATAACATCTAATAAAATTAAATCAAATCTTTGACTCTGCCATAAGTCTAAAGCCTCAACACCATCTTCAGCAATTTTAACAGCATATCCTTCCAACTCTAAATTCAGCTTCATAACATCAACTAGATGTTCTTCATCTTCAACTAAGAGTATTCTTTTATCCATATTGCTAAATTAAGCAATTACAAAACAACTCTTTCAATTTTTATTCGTTAATAAAATTCTTAACTTTCAATTATGAAACGGATTCTTTTTTTTATTTTAATTCTTTTAATTGCAGGGGCGAAAGCACAGATTACAGCACCAGGATTCCCTGCTTCTTCTCTTGAAAAAAAAATCGTTCGGACACCAGTTATAATTATCACCCCTCCTGCTCAAACAAATCAAAAAGAAGGAATTAAACAACCCTTACTGGCCGCAATAATACTAGATACCGATATTAATTATATGCAACAAGCTCATCTAACAGTTTTAGAAAATGGTGATAAAATTTACCGGTTAGCTATTACAAGTAAGGATGCAAAGGCTCTTAATGTTTTATATGATGACTTCAATATTCCTGAAGGTGGAAAATTATTTATTTACGACCCAAGTAAAACGCAACTTCATGGTGCTTATACTTCGATTAATAATTCAATAAACAAAAACTTTACACATGATTATATTACGGGAGATCAATTAGTCATAGAGTATAATGAGCCTGCAAATGTAACAGAGACAAAAATTCACATTAATCAAATTGGATATTTCTTAAGAGACGGTGAAGAAACTTCATTATCAGCAGAGTGCGAGGTAAATATTAACTGCCCTGAAGGAGATAATTGGCAAGATGAAAAAAAAGGCGTAGTTAGATTATTAATCAAAAATGGGAATCAAATATTTTGGTGTTCAGGATCACTAGTAAATAACACAGGTTTAGATTGTGCGCCATATGTTTTATCAGCGGAACATTGCACCAACGGGACAAACCAACAAGATAATGATGCATCTATCGTTTACTTTGGCTATGAATGTAGTAGTTGTGCTGGAACTTCTGGTGATGCGACTAAAACTATGGTAGGTTTTAATATTGTAGCGAAAGCAACGGGTTCAGATTTTATTTTATTAAGATTAAAAACTGAAATACCTGATAATTACGAGCCCTATTTCAATGGTTGGAAAAAGGATGATGCAACTTTTGGATCAGGTGTTTCGATCCACCATCCCGATTCTGACGTGAAGAAAATATCTACCTATTCAACAAACCTTTTCTCAACATCTATCCCGCTTGGAATAACTAATGGTTATTGGGGGGTGATCTGGAGTAGTACATCAAATGGACATGGAATCACTGAAGGTGGGAGCAGTGGTAGTCCAATTTTTAATAAAGATGGATTAATTATTGGTACACTAACTGGCGGGAATTCCTTTTGTTCCACACCAACCGAAACAGATTACTACGGTAAACTAAGTGCGCACTGGGATCAAAACGGAAGTATTCCGAGCAAAAGATTATTAGATTTCCTTGATCCTTCTGGAGCTGGATCTTCTGAACTGAAAGGAACTTATAAGCCCTGTACTAATTCAGTCTCAGAGTTAACTTTTGATGAAATAAAAGTTTGGCCGAATCCGAGTTCAACGATGTTAAATATTAAAATTGAACACACCAACTTTATAAAACCAACAATTATACTCAATGACCTAATGGGGAAAGTTATTTTCAAGCAACAGCTTTCTACTAGTAATAATTTCCTAATAAAGATCCCTACAAGTAAATTTTCGAATGGTAATTACATACTATCAATCAGTACCCCATCAATTTCTACGCATCAAAGTATCATAATTGCTCGTTAATTTAACTTTCTAGTACTAACTTTACGTAGTGGAAAAAGATGGAAATGTAGGTTTTGCCTTATACAGATTAGCCAATGAAACAAATTGCACATTTATTTCTGGTAAAATTTCGCTAGTTGCGGAATTAAATGATCATTCAGGTTTTATTTTCACTGATTTCAATAGAATTAATTCGTTTTTGATTGCACCTCAAATTAATATCGAAGGACTTTGGGAAGATATTAGATCTCAAGTTTCATTGCATAATTTCCAGCCGAGTAATTCATCTGAAGAAGTTAATACAGATCGGGATGATTACGATTTTGGTTTTAGAATCGTTAAAAACGAGATCGATTATAAAAAAATAGACAAAGCCGTTTTATCTAGGAAAATGGTTTTTAATACGACTTCAAATCCTGTTGAATTATTTCAAAAATTAATTGCCAATTATCCGACATCTCATATTTACTTAGTAAAAACACCTGAAGGTGATATTTGGGTTGGAGCTTCTCCTGAAACGCTAATTACCGCTGAAAATCAAGAAGCAACAACAATGTCTCTAGCTGGAACAAAAACTGATTTTAATTCTGCTTGGACTGAAAAAGAATATACTGAGCAAAAAATTGTGACAACTACAATCACAAAAGGATTAGAAGATTTAGGAATCAACCCAGTTATTAGCGATTTGGAAACTGTAGAAGCTGGCGCTGTTTATCATTTAAGAAACATAATTTCATTTTCTACTTACAAACACTCTGTTGCCGAAATAGCCGAAACCTTGCATCCTACCCCAGCTATTTCAGGAAGTCCTAAAGAAGCTGCTTTTTCCACAATAAAAATTGCTGAACCTCACAATAGAGAATACTATTGTGGATTTGGTGGACCAATTAATATTGGTGCAAAATCCACGTTATTTGTTAACCTAAGATGTGCTAAAATATCTACCAACCAAACTACCTTATTTGTAGGTGGTGGAATCACAAAAAACTCCATTCAAGAAGACGAATGGAAAGAATGTGAAAGGAAAGCACAATCATTACTGCATTTTCTGTAAAATTTTACGCAATTTTACATATATAAAACTATCGATTTGTTACTATCAAATAAAGTTGCAGTTAGAGATTTGGTTGAAATTTGTTCAATCAAAGGAATTAAGCACGTAATTATTGCTCCTGGTTCTAGAAACGCACCACTTACAATTTCATTTAATCGGCACCCCAACTTTACTTGTCATAGTATTGTTGATGAACGCTGTGCAGCATTTTTTGCAATGGGCTTAGCACAACAACTAAATGAACCTGTAGCTATTTGTTGTACTTCGGGAACTGCAGTTTTAAATTTCGCATCTGCTATAGCTGAAGCGTTTTATCAAAAAATACCGCTTCTAATTTTAACTGCCGACCGTCCTCCTGAATGGGTTGGGCAAATGGATGGACAAACAATTAAGCAGTCTGGAATATTCGGCAACTACATTAAAAAATCATTCGATTTACCCGTTGATACAGATCATGCAGATGACAGATGGTACGCCCAAAGAATTGTGAGTGAAGCAATCGAATCAACATTATACCCCGAAGCTGGACCCGTACATATTAACCTTCCTTTCAGAGAACCACTTTACGAGGTAAAAGATTATTCCAACAAACCACTTCCTAAAGTTTTTGAAACAACCAAAACACTACTTGAACTGCCAATTTCTGAAATTGAAAAATTACAAAAAAATTGGAATAAATATTCAAAAATATTAATTGTAACAGGATTACTTCAACCAAATCATTTACTTAACAAAGCATTAAATCAAATAAGTAAACAAAATAATATTGCGATCCTTACAGAAACAACTTCAAATGTATTTGGAAAAAATTTCAATAGAAGTATTGATAGATTGATTGTTGCTATTGAAGATGAAGATACTAGTAAATATAAACCTGAACTCTTGGTCACTTTAGGAGGGCCAGTAGTGAGTAAAAAAGTGAAGGCTTTTTTACGAAAACACAAGCCTCTAGAACATTGGCACATTAATGCTTCAAATGATTATATCGATACTTTTCAAGGTTTAACTAAGATCATTCCTTTATCTCCCGAAAAAATCATTCCTTATTTGATCAACAAACAAGATCATGACTCTAATTACCGTGAAATTTGGCTAGAGAAAGACCATAATTTACAAGGCATTTTTAATAATTTTTTAAATGACTTAGAGTTTTGTGATTTAAAAGCTTTTGAATTGATTTTGAATCAGATTCCAAATGAATCAGTTGTTCAGTTAGCCAATTCAACTGCTGTTCGGTATAGTAATCTATTTGACCAACCGGCCCACAAAGAATTAAAATGTTACAGCAATAGAGGGACTAGTGGTATTGATGGAACTATTAGTACAGCTGTAGGATCAGCTAAGGCAAAGAATGCACTTACTACAGTAATATCAGGAGACCTCAGCTTTTTTTATGATTCTAATGCTTTATGGATAAGTCCATTTCCGCAGAATTTAAAAATCATCGTTATTAATAATAAAGGAGGGAGTATTTTCCGAATCATCGATGGACCTGCTCAACTCGAGGAACTTGAACCATTTTTTGAAGTTAAACACGATTTAAATGCAAAGTATATTGCAAAGACTTTCGGAATAGATTACTATTTTTGCAATGAAGAAACTAAATTAAAAGACCATCTGAATACAGTTTACAACGATAAGATTAACAGTGCAAGTTTACTTGAAATATTTACCGATAATGAACTTAATCCAGAAAT
>MDTF01006993.1_pt1 | contig 14415 bp, 12 predicted proteins | sample 811191 | NCBI WGS metagenome assembly MDTF01 (sample SAMN05326649, study PRJNA326480) | marine metagenome | isolation source: seawater | place: Southern Ocean | collected 2011
ATCTGGCTGGATGGCAGAGTGGTTATGCAGCGGCCTGCAAAGCCGTTAACGCCGGTTCGATTCCGGCTTCAGCCTCCATTAATATTATGAACAACACAAAAGCATTATTTTTAGACAGAGATGGCGTAATAAATCATAATTTTGGTTATGTTTATAAAATTGATGATTTTAAATTTATCGACGGAATATTTGATTTAGTTCGTGCTGCAAGAAAGAAAGAGTACCTAATAATAATAGTAACAAATCAGGCTGGTATCGGAAGGGGGTTTTATACAGAAGCTGATTTTTTAGCTTTAATGAAATGGGTAAAAATGAAATTTGAGGAAAAAAAAATCCCTATTGATGATATTTTTTTTAGCCCTTTTCATCCTGTTTCCGGGATAGGTGAATACAAAAAAGATAGCTATCTAAGAAAACCCAATCCTGGGATGCTTTTTAATGCGCAAAAAAAATATAAAATTGATCTATCAAAGTCTATAATAATTGGCGACAAGATATCGGATGTTGAAGCAGGGCAATCAGCTGGACTTGGAACTAATATTCTTTTTTCTGAAGATAAAGTATTTAAAAATACTATTATCATTGATCACTTAAGCAAAGCTATAAACTATTTATAAAAATATATGAAATTATTAATACTGGCCGGTGGAAAGGGCACAAGACTAAGAAGTGCAGTTCCAGATTTACCAAAAGTTTTGGCCCCAATAGATAAAAAGCCATTTGTTGATTTCCAGATAACAAATTGGTTATCTCAAGGAGTGAGCTCTTTCGTTTTTATACTTCACCATGATGCTGAGATGATCAGGAGTTATATAGCCTCAAAATACCCTGAGCTAGTTAAAAAAAGATTAATTGAATTTGTATTAGAGCCATTTCCGTTAGACACTGGCGGTGCAGTTGCTAATGCAGTTAAAGAGTTAAATATTTCTGGCAAATTCTTAGTAACTAATGCAGATACTTGGATAGGGTCAGGGTTTTCTGATCTTTGGAAATCAGAGTCTCCATCATTGGGGGTTATAAAGGTGCCTGATATCTCGAGGTTTGGAAAAGTTAATTTCGAGAAAAGCAAAGTTACTTCATTTGAAGAAAAAAATAATAAATCTGAAGAGGGTTTTATTAATGCTGGCATTTTTCTTTTTAGTGCAATTAATTTTAACTCCTGGAGTCAAAAGATTTTTTCACTTGAAAGAGATTTTCTTCCATCTCTAGTTGCTAAGAATGAATTGAATGCTGTTAAACTAGACACTAATTTTATAGATATTGGCATTCCATTGGACTACAATCGTTTTTGTAATTGGGTAATATCAAATTATGATAAAGAATTATGAACATAAATAATTTTCAGATTCCAAGCGATCGCTCTCTTAGAGAAGCAATAGAGCTTATTGATAAAAATAAATCTGGAACTATTTTTATTATAGACAAAAATAGTATTGTTATTGGCATTGCAACTGATGGAGATATTAGAAGAAAATTATTAGAAGGTTCTCAACTAGATGATTCCTTAGAGGGTATTTATAAAGATAATTTTATCTCTTATGATCTTGGAACTTCAAGAGAGATACTCATTAAAAAACTTGATACTGTTGTTTCTGTAATTCCTTTACTAGATGCAGAGGGAAGACTCGTAGATATAGCCAGTAGAAAGCATTATCCAATTACTAAAGAAGAGAAAATATTTGCGCAATCAAGAGCCCCTGTTAGAATTTCTTTTGGGGGCGGTGGTTCAGATTTAACTCACTATTTTGATAAAGAACAGGGTGCTGTTATTAATTCAGCTATATCTATCTATAGCCATGCAACATTAAAGAAAAGAACTGACAGAAATATAATAATTCATTCAGCTGACCTAAAAAAATCACTAAATGCTGAAAATCTAGAAGACGCCATTAATCAAAAAGGATCATTTGGTCTAATTCAATCGGTAATTAAATTAATAAATCCAAATTTTGGTTTCGACCTATCGCTTTATTCAGATTTTCCCATGAAATCCGGTTTAGGTGGCTCAGCTACCGTAGCTGCGTCAATCCTTGGCTGCTTTAATCAATTTCGAAGTGATCCTTGGGATCAGTATGAAATGGCAGAGCTTGCATTTCAGGCTGAAAGATTAGATTTAGGTATTGCGGGAGGTTGGCAGGATCAATATGCATCAGTTTTCGGTGGTTTTAATTTTCTTGAATTCAAAAGTGATCAAAATATTGTCCACCCATTAAGAATTCCAAGAGATATATTACTTCAGCTTGAAGAGAGTCTCATCTTATGTAACACAGGGACAATTCATGACTCTGGTGACATCCACTCAGACCAGAAAGATAAAATGCAAAATGATGAAGTTTCCAACCTTGTAAAAGCAAATGTTAACTTGTGTTACAAGATGAGAAATCAACTCTTAAGAGGAAAGCTTAATGATTTTGGCCTAGCATTAAATGAGGCCTGGCAAGCAAAAAGAAAGTTTAGCAGTAAAATATCTTCACCTGTTCTTGATTCTATATATAATAAAGCACTAAGTAATGGCGCTTTAGGTGGCAAATTATTAGGCGCTGGTGGCGGCGGATTTTTTTTATTTTATGTTGAAGCAGAAAAAAGATCATCGTTAGTAGATCACTTAATATCATCTGGACTAATTCCTACCAATTTTAAGTTTGAATCTGAAGGTCTGCAGGGCTGGAAGGTAAGAGAATCATCTACATAAATATGCACTTTAATATAAATAATTTCTCTATAGGATCGCAAAGAACCTTTATTATTTCTGAAATAGGAAATAACCATAATGGCTCATTTGATAAGGCTATCCAGATGATCGATGACTCTATTGAAATTGGTGTTGACTGTGTAAAGTTTCAGATGAGACATATAGATGAGGTATACAGATCTAGAAGTTTAAAAAAAGATGGTGAAGATCTAGGCACAGAATACGTCATAGATTTATTGAAACGTTTTGAATTGACCCTTGATGAGCATAGAAAAATTTGTGAATATTGCGAGCAAAAGGGTATTCTTTACATGTGCACCGCATGGGATGCAAAAAGTGTTGATGTTTTAGAGTCATTTGGTGTTTCAGCTTATAAGGTTGCTTCAGCAGATCTAACCAACATGCCTTTACTTGATAAATTATCTTTAACTGGAAAGCCTTTAATATTATCTACCGGAATGAGTAAAGAGGAAGAAATACAAAAAACTGTATCATTCTTAAATTCAAAAAACGTTTCCTTTGCTCTGTTACATTGTAATAGCACTTATCCTGCTCCATTACATGACATCAATCTTAAATGGATGAGTAAGTTAAAAGAAATACACCCCGTTATAGGTTACTCAGGGCATGAGAGAGGTATTAATGTATCTTTAGGAGCTGTTGCTTTGGGAGCTAGCATCATGGAAAGGCATTATACGCTCGATAGGAAAATGGAAGGACCAGATCATGCGGCTAGCTTGTTAAAAAATGAATTTTGTGAACTCGTTATTGGAATTAGAGAGATAGAGGAGTCATTAGGAACAGGGCAAGAAAGGTTATTATCGCAAGGCGAGATGATAAATAGAGAAAATCTTAGTAAAAGTTTAGTCTCATCAATGCCTTTAAATGCAGGAACAAGATTAACAAAAGAACATATAAAAGTATGCAGTCCAGGACAAGGTCTTTCACCGCAGTTTTTTGAGGATTTGGTGGGGTCTGAATTAAAGAGGGATATTAAGTCAGAAGACTTCTTCTTTTTATCAGATATTAAGGGAAGCATTATAGAGCCTTCAAATTACTCTTTTAAGCTAGATTGGGGTGTTCCGGTTAGGTATCATGACTATGAGGAGTACGCAGAAAGAATAAATCCAGATATTTTTGAATTTCATTTATCATATTCAGATATGGATCTTGACCCGGCAGACTATATAAAAGAAATCAGCAATTCTGGCTTTGTAGTTCATGCTCCTGAGTTGTTTTCAAATAGTAGGTTAATGGATCTTGCTACACCTGATGATGATTACAGAAATGACTCTATAATAGAAACTCAAAGAGTTGTTGATATAACAAGATCATTAAAAAAGTTTTTCCCTAATACTCAAACTCCTCTAATCGTAGCTAATATTGGAGGTTTTTCAATGGATAAGAATATTCCAGAAGAGGATATAAATTCATATTATGAAAGATTTGAAGATAGTTTGAGCAAAATAAATTTTGATGGTGTAGAGCTAATTCCACAAAATATGGCACCATTTCCTTGGCATTTTGGAGGACAAAGATACCAGAATATGTTTCTTTCAGCTGATGAGATAGTTAAATGCTGTAAAAAAATGAATTTAAGAATGTGTTTTGATATTTCTCACTGCATGCTTGCCTGCAATCACTTTGGCTGGGATTTATATGAGTTTAGTGAAAAAATTGCTCCTTACACCGCTCATATACATATTGGTGATGCTAGCGGAGTGAATGGTGAAGGTCTTCAAATCGGAGATGGAGAGATAGATTTTGAGAGATTAGGAAAAATATTGACAAGCAGGTGTCCTGATGCTTCATTCATCCCTGAGATATGGCAGGGACATAAGAATGGCGGTGAGGACTTCTGGATTGCATTAGAAAAGTTACAAGGATTACTATGAAAAATAAAATTATTGAACTTATAAATATTTCGCTGGACACTAAAAGAAAACTTTTGGACGATATCGATCTAATATCAGGAATTGAAACCTTATCAAATAAATGTCTAGATTCCTTGAGAAGTGGAGGAAAGATAATTCTTGCAGGAAATGGAGGAAGTTTTGGCGATTCTCAGCATATCTCTGCTGAATTTACATCAAGATTTCTTTTTGATAGAGCGCCACTTGCATCTTTAGCGCTTGGGACCAATAATTCTGCCATAACTGCTATTGGGAATGATTATGGCTATGATCAGGTATTTGCAAGGGAGCTTCAAGCAATTGGAAAGTCAAATGATATCTTTATCCCCATAACTACAAGCGGCAATAGTGACAATATTGCTGCAGCTATAAAAGTAGCTAACAATATTGGCATTGATACAACTTGCTTAACAGGGAACGGCGGTGGAAAGATAAAAGAAATGTGTAATTGTCTTATTGTTCCCTCGTCTGCCACTGAAAGAATACAAGAATGTCATATTTTAATCGGCCACATACTTTGCGGTATTGTTGAGGAGGAGTATTTTAAATCTTCAACTTAATTATATATAAAATATATAAAAGAATGTTTATGTATATAGTTTTACCAATGTATAATTAGATATCCAAAAGCCCGGGTGGTGGAATTGGTAGACACAAGGGACTTAAAATCCCTCGCCAGCAATGGCGTGCCGGTTCAAGTCCGGCTCCGGGTACCAATATTTTTCAATAAAGATTACATGCTAGAATAGTAAGCATATCTGTTTAATATAACTATAATGATAGACAACTTAATTTACAAAATAGGAAGTTATGAGTTTAGATAAATTAGAAACAAACTCGGAAAATATTTATAATGACGATCTTTCTTTGAGAGAGTTATTTATAGTCTTATGGAATGGCAAACTCACCATAACTCTTATAACAATTATTGCAGCTATAATTTCTTTATACTCTGCTTTATCACAACCAAATTACTATACTTCTAATATTTTGCTATCTCCAGCAAATTCTTCTGGAGCAAATAGCTCTGGGCTTTCTCAGTATAGTGGAATTGCTAGTCTTGCTGGAATTTCAATTCCAAGCACAGGAGGCAATGACGTTACTTTGGGTTTGGAGATACTTTCATCAAGAGAATTCATAACAAACTTTATAAATCGAAAAGATATTCTTGTTCCATTATTTGCTACTAAGTCCTGGAATGAGCTTACTGGTGAATCTACAATAGATGATCAAATTTATGATGTAGAATCGAAAAAATGGCTGGGTGGTCCATCGTCAACTCCAACAAATCAGGAAGCATACGAAGTATTTTCCAACATGCTTGGTATTAATGAGAACAAAAAAACAGGCTTTGTATTAGTTTCTATTGTTAATCAGTCTCCAGTTCTAGCGCAGCAATGGGTGACTTGGTTAATTGAAGACTTAAATGATCATATGAGGGATAGAATGATTAATGAAGCATCAAGGTCTATAAAATTCCTTGAAGATAAAATTAAATTTACTGATTTAAGTGAGTTGAGATCAATGCTTGCTAAGATGATTCAAGAACAAACCAAGACAGTTATGCTCGGAAATGTGAGACCAGAGTATCTTCTTAATATAATAGATCCAGCAATTGTTCCAGAACGTAAAACAGGCCCTGGTCGTGCAATGATATGTATTCTTGGAACCTTTACTGGTTTGATCATGGCATGCTTACTTGTTTTTTTAAGGTATTTTGGTCCAGAAATGGTTCGTAAACATCAAGATGTTAGTTTGTAAAATTTAAGAATACTTCGTATCTAGGGTACCCATCAAAAATATATAATGAATATATCCGACAGTTGCGTTGAAGTATTAATTCCAACATACAATAGATCTGATAGGCTTAAAATAGCTGTAGATAGCGTTCTTAAACAAGTTCATAAAAATATTAAAATCACAATAATTGATAACGGATCATCAGATAAAACAGAGAAGCTTGTAAATGAATTAATAAGTAAAGACTCTAGAGTAAATTATATAAAGCATAAAAAGAATATTGGTATGCTTGAAAATTTTAAGTATGCCTTTTCTATAGTTTCAGAAGATTATTTTTGCTTTCTTCCTGATGATGATATTTATGCTAATAATTTTATCAATGATGCTTTAAAAATATTATTAGAGCATGATAGCCTTGGTTTTGTTGCTTTAAAAGCAGATCATGTCAATCAAGATGGGAAAAAAACTAATGGTTTAAAAAATAATCATGATGAAAGTATTTCAATATATGAAGGTCTAGATTCATATAAATATATGTCATCATTTGAATTTCCTTTGACTATAATTTCTATTTTATATAAAAAACCTTTATCACATCTATATGTAGATTTCGATAATTGTAATGATAAGGGTTCAGATATAAAATTTTTATTAATGTGTGCTGCTCAATATAACTGGGCAACATATTCGAAAGTTGGAGCATATGTAACAACTCATGATGAATCATTTAGTGTAAGTAAAAATGTTGTTGATTGGCAGCATGATGTTATTATAAATCTAAGATATTTAGATATAATAAATAATCATAAAGTTGATAGAGACATAAGAGAATATTCTAAATCCTTGCTAGCAGTATCATTAAATGAAAACAGAATATCTTTTTATTTCTTTGCTATTTTAAGAAAAATCTTATTAGGCATTCGTGAAAATAAATCATCTAGTTTTTGTTCAGATGATATTGAAGAATTTTCAAGATGTAATAAATCGTACTTAACCAATCCTTTAATTTTTTTAAATAATTTTGCAATAAATAGAAAAATTATTAAAATTTTTATGTCACTCTTTTTAAACATTAGAAATATTTTTTATAGAAATATTTTTGATCGTTCTTAAGATAATGCATAAAAGCGATTTACCTAGTTTTAAGTGATCTTAATGATTTATTTACTAATTAGAGGCATAAATAATTGAATATTAATTTGATAGCTAACTACCTTGGTCAATTTTGGGTTACTTTTATCGGTATTATCTTTATACCTATATATTTAGATATTTTAGGGCCTGAGGCAATTGGACTAATAGGTTTTTTTGGGTTGTTAACTGTCTGGTTTTCTTTGCTTGACATGGGCCTTACACCAGTTGTAGCTAGACAGATGTCAAGTTTTAGTGGTGGTGGAATTAACTTGTTTCAAATAAAAAGTATTTTAAGAGCAGTGGAATTCGTCTTTATTTTTATTGCAATTTTAATAACAACCTCAGTTTATATTGGATCAGACTGGCTCTCAGATACCTTTGTTAATAATGCAGAATCTCTTTCTACATTAACTATTCAAAAATCAATAGCTTTGATGGGAGTTGTAATTGGACTCCGTTTTATAGAAAATATTTATAGAAGCTCTCTCATAGGTCTTGATAGGCATGTAACATTCAATGTTATAAATTCAATACTAGCAACTTTGCGGGCGTTTGGAGCAGTTTTTGTATTAAAATTTTATGAGCAATCTGTTGTCACCTATTTTTGGTGGCAATGTTTAATTTCTTTCACCATGGTTTTATGCTTATTTTTTGCAACTTATGCAAACTTAAGTGGAAATACCAATAAAGTTACTTTTAAAATTTCTTCTTTATATGAAGTCAAAGATTTTGCAGGTGGAATGTTCCTTATAAGCTTGTTAACTCTAGCTATGACGCAAGTAGATAAAATTATATTACTAAAATTAATTAGTCTTCAGGAGTTTGGTTGGTATTCTTTAGCTGCGATAGTATCAGGCTCTATATACATGGCAGCAACGCCAATAACTCAAACTTTTTTTCCAAGAATGGTTGCGTTTTTTGTTCAAGAAAATCATCTTGAAATTAAAAGAATATTTTTTCTTGGATCAACAATCCTGTCTGTCATTATTGGCACTATCAGTTTTACAATAATTAATTTTGCAGATACCTTGCTTTATATTTGGATAAGAGATGTTAAGGTCGTAGAAAATATCGCACCACTAGTAATAATATTAACATTATCAAATTTTTTTAATACTTTGATGTATATGCCTTATCAACTAGCCCTGTCACAGGGTATTACAAGAATTACAGTAATTTCAAACTTTGTAAGCCTAATTTTACTGACTTCAGCTTTTATATATTTTGTTCCATTATATGGAGCAATTGGAGCAGCAGCGGTTTATGCTGTATACAATTTCTTATATCTTTTTATAGTCTCAGCTACGATCTATAAAGTAATTGGTTATAAAATATTTTGGAACTGGTTCATTTATGCTTGTTTATTTCCATCTTTGATATCTTTTTTAATCATATATTTATTAACAGGACTAATGGATAGTTCATGGAATGCCTTATTTAAGATTATATTTATAACCCTTGCAGGTATTTTGGCCTTATTCTTTTCTTCTTTGAGCTCAAGAGAACTTCGGTTAAGGTTAATAAATTATCTAAACCTTTTTACATCTAAATAAAGACATACTTACCTAAATAAATTATGAATGAATTTCTTCAGATTATTAAAAAATCATTACCAGTTAAGCATAATATAACTTTACGGTCAGAGCCAGATTGTTATGGCGCTTCAAGAATTATTTCAGATAATTTGCATCTTCCCTTTAAGCCAACCAGTTATGCAAATTGGTATCACGGTTGGTTGAGCTGGGATCCAGAATATGTGGAGACTTTCGGACTTAAGTCCCCAGTTAAACATTTAGTTCATACTTTAAAGCATGAAGATTTTTTAACTAGGCGAGGGGTAAGGGCCAGAGCTATTGGATCGCCTTTTATTTATGCCTCGCAGTTAAGCTCTATTGATATTTTAAGAAGACCTAATTCACTCTTAGTGATGCCTCCTCACTCCGCACTCACCTCTGAAGAAGATTGGAACGAAGAATTATATATAAAACAAATTCTTGATTTAAAAGATAATTTTAGTGAAGTCATAGCATGTATTTCACCGTCATGCGTAAAAAAAAATATATGGAGCAAAACTTTAAAAAAATATAATATTCCATTTTTAATTGGCGCTGATATGCATGATAAAAATGCCTTAATAAGAATGGCAAATATTTTTAAACATTTCGAATACGTTACAACAAACCGCATAGGAGGTCATGTAGTTTATGCAGCTTATTCTGGATGTAAGGTTTCAATATATGGAGACTATCTTGATTTAACTGAAGGAGAATTTAACGGAGATGAATTATACATTCAACATCCTCACTTGATAGAAAATGTCATAAAAGCCTTATCGTTCGAATCAATAAAAAATAGATTCCCATTTTTAATTTGTGATCCAAAACATGCAACTTGTCAGAAGGAATGGGCTGATAATCAGTTAGGTGAATGCAATAAAAAGTCCTCTCTAGAATTATCAATATTGCTTTGCTGGTGGCCGCATCAACAAATCTATTATTTAGCTCTCCGATTTTTGGCCAAGTTAAAGAGACAGCTTGGTGCAAGTAAAAATTGAAAGTACTAATTATAAGCAAGTATGATATTGAAGGTGGCGCAGCTATTGCTGCATACAGATTGCATATGTCTCTAATTGCATCTGGTGTTGATAGTTGCATGTTAGTCCAAAAAAAGCTTAGCCAAGAACCAACCATTCTTACATCGAAATCTTTTATACAAAAGGTTTTAAACTCACTTAGCTATTACTTTGATCAACTTCCAGTTTATTTATACAAAAATAAATCACCATACCTATTTTCACCTTCTTGGTATTCATCTGGAGATATTTTAAAACAAATTAATAAGCATAATGCTGATGTGGTTCATATTCATTGGTCTTGCAAGGGAATGCTGTCAATATCAGATATTAAAAAGATACGGTCACCAGTATTATTTACTATGCATGATAGTTGGTTATTTACAGGAGGATGTCATATTCCATGGGAATGTAAAAAATACAAACAAAGCTGCGGTGCATGTCCGGAATTGGCATCAAATCGGACTAATGATTTAAGTAGAAAGATATTCATTAAAAAAAAGGTCCTTTATTCCACTAAAAAAGATGTAACTCTAGTTGCTGTTAGCAAATGGCTTCAGGACTGCACTAAAAATAGTACCTTATTTAAGAATAAAGAAGTGCATTGTATTCCTAATGCAATAAATACTGACGAATATTATCCAGTTAAAAAATCTTTTGCTAAATCGATTTTAAGATTAAATCCAAAAAATAAACTTATATTATTTGGAGCCTTGTCTGCTACGAGCGACCTTAATAAGGGCTATGAAGAATTAAAGCTTGCATTAGATAAACTATCTTCATCAAATATAGAAATCGCTATTTTTGGAAGTGATAGACCCAAGAATGCGAGTTTCTCTAAATATAAAACACATTATTATGGGCGATTAGATTGTTTAAAGACATTGAGAAATCTATACAGTGCTGCAGATGTCATGGTGGTTCCTTCAAAAATGGAGGCTTTCGGTCAAACAGCCTCTGAAGCTCTAGCATGCGGAACACCTGCAGTGATATTTGATACAACTGGACTTCGAGATATTGTTGATCATAAAATAAATGGTTATGTTGCAAAATGTTTTGATACAGATGATTTGGCAACTGGAATCGAATGGATTCTTAATTCAGAAGATTACGAATCATTAACAAAAAACAGTCGAGAAAAAGTGATAAGATGTTTTGATAGCAGTGTTGTGGCAGAACAGTACAAGGAACTCTATAAAAATGCTTTAATGAAATCAGAATAAGGCGCTGACATTTTAAAACTGTAAATCATTATAATCAAATATCAAATATCAAATAATGAACAATATCAGAACAAATATTAAAAATAAAAATAAAAATCAATTAAACTTTGTATCCATTTTATTAATAATAGCCTCTGTAATAAGTCTTTCTCCAGTCTTTCTAACCGTACCTATTTTTAAAGGAAATATAATATCTTTATTGTGCTTAATCGCTATAATTTTTTTTACTAAGATTAATTTATCAAAACAAGGCATTTTTGCAATAATAATTTTGTTCCTCTTCTCAATTATAAACATTCTTTACTGGGGGAGCTTCACTATAAAAGCTGGAATATATTTCTATACTATACTGCTGATTGTTTTTCTTTTAAGTAAAAATGATGTCTTTAAGTTTACAGAATATTTATCAAAATTTTTAGCTATTATGCTTATTGGTGGCTTTATAGGATTCATTTATGCTTTAGCTGGTGGAGAGCCCTTATTCACGTTTGCAAATGAAGATTCCAGACCAAATTATTTTTACTTAACGACTTTTTCAAATTCATACAATACAGGTGGAATTATTAGGCCCAGCGGTATTTTTGATGAACCTGGAGCATTATCTTTTTTAATATGTATATGTGTAGCTCTTAGAGAAAATCTTCAAATGGCTCGGAAAACTTCATGGTTTTTATTAATTACTGGCTTTATAACTCTATCTACGGCGCATGCAATATTTTTTTTATTTTTTTGGATTGGAACACAATGGATTTCTTTAAAAAGTTTTTTTATAAGCTTATTAATTGGATGTTCAGTATTATTATTCTTTTCTAGTTTTGATAATCCTGTTTTAGTGATTATTGAATATGTATTCAACAGATTTATGATTGTTGATGGAAGTTTTGTTGGAGATAATAGATCGGGGCTAATTATAAATTCATATAACTACTTAGACTTAAAAACTTTCTTATTTGGGCTAGACGGAAATTGCATTGCAGGCACACCATTATGCAACCCTTCTCAGAACCTTGGTTATTGCTGCAATCCCCTAACTCCTCTGGTTCACTATGGTATTTTTCTATCTTTACCTTATTACATAAGCATGGCTTATCTCCTTTTAAAATCAATTAAACACAAAGATTTAATAATTTTTGGTGTATTCTTATTACTTCTACAAAGACCATATATAATGGCTTATGGATATGCAATTATGCTGTTAATTTACATATATTCTTTAAAGTTTACTAATAAAAATTCTGTAATTACACCCAAGCTTTCTAAATAAATATTAAATGGTAACTGATGAATTTTAAACATAAGCTTCTAGCTGCCAGCTACCCTTTGCTAGAGTCATTTTCATGCGCAAAGACTTTTATTGGTAAAAAGTCATCAGGTAGATTGAGGGTTTTGGTCTATCATGACATTGCGCCACATGAGATTCAAAAATTTTATTCCCAAATATCTTGGATGCAAAAAAAGTGGAAATTTATAGATCCAGAAACTTTTAAGTTAATGATGTCTGGTGAAATACCTATTAAAGGAGATAATTTATTACTCACTTTTGATGATGGATTTATTTCTAATAGAATTGTCGCGGAGAAAGTGCTTATGCCTTTAGGAATTCATGCAATATTTTTTATTGTTTCGGGTTTTGCAGACCAAACAAACATAAAAGACTGTCATTCTTTTATTTCAAAGGGCATTAGGTCTGACCTTAAGCCTTCAGAAATGTCAGAGCATTGGAAAAATATGGAATGGAATGATTTAGAGTTTCTTTTAGATAATCATCACACCATTGGGTCTCATACGGCTACTCATTCTAAATTATCAGCCATTTCATCAAATAAAAAGCTAGAGCATGAGATTATCAACAGTGCAAATCTTATTGAATCTAAACTTGGATCAGAAATAGATCATTTTGCATTTACATTTGGAAATGAAGAAAGTATAAGTCAGCAGGCTATAGATATTGCTAAAAGAAGATTTAAATTTATTCATACTTCTCTTAGGGGGGGTAATCAAAAAGGAAATGCACCATTATTAGTATTTCGAGATACTATAACCCCAGATGATTACAATTATTTAATAGGCTCATTTCTTTCTGGTGGCGCTGATTTAATTTATAAAAAAGCCAGACATGGTTTTGAAGCATAAATATGTTAAGGCATTTAATTAATATTTTTCTTTTTTTTCTTCCCCCAAGTCGTTTTTTTCCGTTACGAAGATTTTTACTATCATTAGCTAAAATAGATATAGGTAAAAATGTTTCTTTCTGCGGTTTTGGTTGGATATATGGCCGAGGGAAACTATTAATTGGAGAGAATACTTGGCTTAGTCCTGGAATTATTTTTCATACTCATGAGGATGCTAGAATTGAAATTGGTAAATCTTGTGATATCGGCCCAGGTAGTGAATTTATTATTGGCAGTCATCTAATAGGAGATAAGTCAAGAAGAGGAGGAGAGGGTATTGCTTCAAATATATCTATTGGAGATGGTACTTGGATTGGTGCTAAGGTTTTAGTATTAGATGGAGTAAGTATAGGAAGTGGTTGCGTTATAGCAGCTGGCTCCACTGTAATCAAAGATGTTGAAGATAATTGCTTGGTTGCAGGAGTTCCTGCAAAAGTTATGAGAGTTTTTGATAACCAATGAAAAAACAACGAATAATATTTGTTTGCAATGCTTTAGAAGATTTTACTAGAGTTGAAAGAGAAATTTCATCTGACAGCCCAGCTGCGTCAAAAAAGATTTTTCTTATGGCGGTGGCGCTAAAACAAGCAGGGGCTAGAGTAGCTATTATAAGCATGGGCCGAGGTAGTCCAGGTAATAATGGAAAGTATTTTAAGAGTAAAATATTAAAATATAAAGGTATACCAATAATTTATGCTCCATTTTCTCAAAAACCAATATTATCTCAACTAATATCTTTTATTTCATTGCCCTATCTGCTTTATCGAATAAATTATTTTAAAGGCGCGACCACTGTTATTTTTTATAACAGAGTAACTGCTTACATATCATCTCTCATAATGAGTAGCTTGCTAGGATATAGAAGAGTACTAGATCTTGAAGATGGGGAATTCTTTCCTGATGAAAAACTTTCATTCCACCTTTTTTATAACAAGTGCAAAAGTATTTTATACACTAGGTTATGTAATGG
>MDTF01000723.1_pt1 | contig 14404 bp, 15 predicted proteins | sample 811191 | NCBI WGS metagenome assembly MDTF01 (sample SAMN05326649, study PRJNA326480) | marine metagenome | isolation source: seawater | place: Southern Ocean | collected 2011
AAAAAAAATTAAAAATTAGATGCAAATCATTTCTATAATAAATCAAAAGGGTGGGGTTGGGAAAACAACAACTGTAATTAACCTTGCAGCAGGTTTAGCTCATCTAGAAAAAAAAGTTTTGGTAATTGACCTTGATCCACAGGGAAATGCTACTACTGGACTTGGATTGTCTAATTTAGAAAATTCTACTGATACGATTTATGGTGTATTGAATGGAACAAAAAGAATTTCGGAGGTAATTAAAAAAACAGAATTTAAAAATTTAGACATTATAACTTCTAACGTAGATTTATCTGGACTTGAAGTTGAAATTGCTGACGATAATATGAGAACCTTTATTTTAAAACGCGAATTAACCTCTTATTTAAACAATTCTAGAGGAAGCTATGATTATATACTTATAGATTGTCCACCTTCATTAAGTTTGCTAACTGTCATGGCATTAGTGTCTTCTCACTCACTCGTAGTACCGTTACAAACAGAATTTTTTGCACTAGAGGGTTTAACCCAACTGATGAAAACCATAGAGAGAATTAAAGTTAACTTAAACCCAGGATTAGAAATTAGAGGGATTCTCTTAACCATGTACGATAAGAGAAACAGACTTTCAGCCCAAGTTGAAAAAGAAGCGAGAGATTATTTTAAGGAGAAAGTTTATCTTACTATAATACCAAGAAATGTAAGACTATCCGAGGCACCTTCACACGGCATGCCAGTTCTAATTTATGACAAGATGTGTCCTGGAAGTAAATCATACTTTAGTTTTACAGATGAATTTATTAACCAAGAACAAATTACAGGGAGCGTGGCATAATGGATGCAACTAAAATAAAAAAAGGTTTGGGCAGAGGACTGTCGTCCCTAATAGGTGAAACTAAAACAGAAACTAATATTAATAAATTATCCATAAGTGATTTAGTGAGTAATAAATTTCAGCCAAGAAAAGTATTTGATGAAGATAATTTGCAAGATTTAACGAACTCAATAAAAGAGAGAGGTATTATCCAACCAATAATTGTTAGAAAATCAAACAACGATAGCTCGAAGTATGAAATTATTGCAGGTGAGAGAAGATGGTTGGCAGCACAAAAAGCAGGACTAAATGAGGTCCCAGTAGTCATTACTGAAGCTGATGATTTAAAGTCTTTAGAATTTGCTATTGTAGAAAATGTTCAAAGAAGTGACCTTAATGCAATCGAGGAAGCGCTTGGTTATCAACGCTTAATTAAAGAATTTTCATATGATCAAGAAAAAGTAGCTCAATTTATTGGGAAAAGCCGAAGCCATATTGCAAACTGCATAAGGTTATTAAGTTTACCAGGTGAAGTTCTGATATTAATTGAAACTAAAAAAGTATCTCCAGGTCATGCCAAAATTTTAGTTGGTCTAGAAAATGCTACTTTTATTGCAAAAAAGATAATTGAAAAAAAACTTTCAGTAAGACAAACAGAAAATTTTGTTAGAATCTTTAAGATAAAAAAAAAATCTTTTAAAAATGCAAAAGATCCAAATTTACAATCTCTCGAAACTTCAATCATGGAAAAAATTGGACTAAATGTTTTGATTAAAAAGAAAAAAAATAATACTGGATTAATTACATTTGAATATAAAGATCTTGACCAGTTAAATAAGATTATTGAAATCATAAAATTTAACTATTAATCGTTGAAGATTTTTCAATAATAAAATTTGATAAGATATTAACAGAGCTATTAGAATATTTTTTAATTAAAAGTTCAACAGCGTTAATTTGATACACTAAATCCTCAGCCTCTTTATAAGACCAATTTTTAATTTGTTGTTTTACAATTTCTTTCTCCTTCCAGAATATCGGTGGTTTAAAACCTGAAATTGTAGTCTCTACATTTTTCGTTTTTCTTATCTCTCTTATTAGTTTAATAAGTCTTTTCGCCTTAATTAAAAAAGTTCTAATAATTAAGATACAGTCTTCTAGGGAGTAATTATTCTCATTTAATATATTGATAGTTCTTTTTTTATTCTTAGATAAGCAGCAGTCAATTAATTCAGAAACATTGTAATTTTCCGCTAAATTAGTGAGTTTTAGTAGATCTTGTATTCCTATTTTATTTTTATCTCCTATATAGTTTGTAATTTTCTCAAGTTCATTTTTTGCATTCTGCCTATCGCCCCTTGCTCTCTCAACTATTAAATTAATAGCTTGCTGTGAAACAGGAATTTTTTTTGATCTAAAAAAGTTGCTTACAATAGATGACAAAGTTTGATTATTATCGTTATAGAAGGGCACACAAAAGGTATTCTTACCTTTTTCAAACAAGGATCTTATTTTTGATTTTTTCTCAAGTGTATTAGAGTTTAAAATTATAACCAGATCTTCAATTTTTCTGTCTATTATATCTTCCGTAATATTTTTTATTTTGTCTGTCGCCCTGTTTATAATAACTAATTTTTCATTCTCAAAAAAAGATTTTGACAAAATATCATTAAAAAAATTATTTTCATTTTTAAGAATTTCATTTTCTTCATAATAATAGGTATTTTCTTTAAATGTATTTTTAAATTTTTCTTCTATTATTTGATTTTTGTATCCTTGATTTTCTCCATAAAATAAAAAAAAATGCTTTCCTTCTATTTTGATATTTTCTATTTCAAATGATTTAATTATCATTTAATAGAATGAAGATCTTTGATTAGATTGTTGGTAATTTGATTAATTAAAGAACTCTTTAATTCTCTTTCGCGCTGTGCAAGATCAAATTTTTTAGATGTGTTTTTATAATCAGAATTTTCAGTATAAATCTTTGTGAAGAGTAATTTTTTATTTTCAAATACCTTAAGCTCAATGTCAACATTTATTCTAAAATTTAATGGATCTCCTTTAGAATCTTTTAAAGTTACTGTTTTATTTTCAGTTATTGATATTTCTAAATTAAAAGTATTGTTAACGCTATTTTTATTTTGATAAACTTTTAATCTATTCTCTATTTTACCCGATAGTTTTTTTTGATTAAATTTTATTTCATTAATTCCAAAGCTGTTTGAATTTGACATTAGTATGGGTTCGTAGCCACATTGGAATGTTAAAAGTAGAGAGATGAGTAAAATTATTTTTTTCATGTATTATTTTATAATTAAATTTAAAAGTCTATTTTTGATATAAATAATTCTTTCAATCTTTTTACCAAAATAATTTTTCTTAAAATATTCAGTTTCTTTTACTATTATTAACGCATGCTCTTCACTAGTGTCAGTTTTTGTTTTAATACTCATTCTTTTTTTGCCATTAACCTGAATTACAATTTCAATTGTATCACTTTTTAAGTATTTTGGGTCTACTTTTGGCCAACTTTTTTTATTGAATTCGTTTAACTGTTCTAAGCATTCTGATGAAAAATGAGGTAGTACAGGCAAAAGTAAGTACAGAATTTTTGTATAATTATCCTTTAATTCATTATTATCTATAGAGTTATTGATTGATTTTGACATAAAATTATACATTTCATGAAAATTTGCGACTATTACATTGTAGTTAAATTTCTCTAAATTATTAGTAACCTTGTCTATTAGTTGATTTGTATACTCTTTAATTTCCTCAGATTTTTCAACATCATTAGTTACTTTTGTTGGGCTATTTATTTTATCTAAAATTTTTTGATGGAGTGACCACAGTTTTTGAACAAACTTATAAGATGCCAACATGCCCTGTTCAGACCATTGCACATCTTTTTCGGGAGGACTGTCTGATAAAATAAAAAGCCTTACAGAATCTGCTCCAAAATTTGCTATCATTTTTTCAGGCTCTATTACATTTCTTTTTGATTTTGACATAGACTCTATTGGTCCTACAGTAATTTTTTCTTTTGGCTTTTCTTTTTTGAAAAAGTTTTTTCCATTTTCCGAAAACACTTCATCAGGACTAAACCATTTATTATTTTGATCCTTATAAGTTTCATGACAAACCATTCCTTGTGTAAATAGTCCATTAAACGGTTCTGTGTGTGTAAATTTTTTATTTTCATAAGAAATTGCCTGCATAAAAAACCTTGAATACAAAAGATGTAAAATTGCATGCTCTACTCCACCTATATATTGATCTACAGGCATCCAATAATCTAATTCATCAATATCAAACCCCTGCTGCTCATTATCACTTGAGCAAAACCTTAGAAAATACCAAGAAGAGTCAACAAATGTATCTAGAGTATCAGTTTCTCGCGTATATTTTTTTTTACCAATTGTTATATTTTTCCAGTCATTTTGGTGGTCTAAGGGGTTTCCGTTTGTATTTAAATTTATGTTTTCTGGAAGTATAACGGGGAGCTCTTCTTCAGGAATTTTTATAATTTGATTATTTTCATCATAAGCTATTGGTATGGGGCAACCCCAATAACGTTGTCTTGAAATACCCCAATCCTTTAACCTAAAATTAATTTTCTTTTTCCCTTTTTTAAAATTTTCTAAAATTTCTATAGTTTTAAAAATAGACTCTTCAGGTGCTTTAAAACCATTTAGTTTACCAGAATTAAAAATTATTCCTGGCCCAGTATAAGCTTCACTAGTAACCTCAAAATCCTCGTAACAATTAAGAGGTTTAACGACAGTTTTTACTGGCAACTTATATTTTAAAGCAAAATCTAAATCTCTTTGGTCATGAGCAGGGCATCCAAAAACTGCACCAAAGCCATAATCCATCAATACAAAATTAGCAAAGTAAACAGGAACACTTATTTTTTCATTTAATGGATTTGTAGCCAATAAGTTTGTTTTAAATCCAATCTTTTCAGCCTGGGCTATAGCCTCTTCTGTTGTTCCACTTTTTGAACATTTTTCTTTAAATTTTAAAAACTCTTTGTCTGTTTCATAAAATTTTGAAATTGGGTGATCGATAGAAACAGCTAAAAAAGAAAAACCATGTAAAGTGTCAGGTCTTGTTGTAAAACACTTTATTTCATTTACTTCAATGTTACCCTTAATTTTAAAAGGTATTTCACAACCAAAGGATTTACCTATCCAATTTTTCTGCATTACCTTTACTTTATTTGGCCAATATCTTAATGTGTCCAAACCAATTAAAAGCTCTTCAGAAAATTTTGAAATATTAAAGAACCATTGATTTAATTTTTTCCTTTCAACTTGGGCTCCTGATCTCCAGCCCTTACCATCTATTACTTGTTCATTGGCTAATACAGTTTGGTCTACAGGGTCCCAGTTCACGTAGTTTTCTTTACGGTAAACTAAACCCTTATCATAAAATTCAAGAAATAATTTTTGTTGATGTTTATAATAATCTGGAGAACAAGTAGACACTTCCCTATCCCAATCTATTGATAGGCCCAATTTTTTTAATTGAGCTCTCATATTAGAGATATTTTTTTCTGTCCATGCTTTAGGGTCTAGGTTATTTAACCTCGCAGCATTTTCTGCGGGCATACCAAAAGAGTCCCAACCCATTGGGTGTAGAACATTATATCCTTGCATTGATTTATATCTCGCAAGAACGTCACCTATAGTATAATTACGAACATGACCCATATGAATATTCCCAGAAGGGTAAGGAAACATTTCAAGACAATAAAATTTTTTTTTATCTTTATCTATTTTAGATTTGAAAGTTTGGTTTTTTTCCCAAAACTTTTGCCATTTATCTTCAATTATTTTGAAGTTATATCTTTCCACACTTACAGAGATTAGAAATATAAATTATTAACTTTTGTTCTTTTGTTTTATTTATTTTCAATGACAGGATATTTTTTGGCATTTTTTTTATTATAATTTTTTTCATAGAGTGTTGCTTTTTTTAAGATAGCTAATTTTAGCTCACTATTAATGTTAGAGCTAGAGTTGATAATCTTACAATTCTCCAAACTTAAACATTTTTTTTTGAATACTCTTATTTGTATGGCATCTGATCTAATTTCATTGGATAAAAATTGTATTGATAACTTTATAGAATCTTCATCTTCTTCAGAGCTATACCAGTCAGTAATAATTAGTCCTCCTCCATAATCAACTGATAGTAAGGGCATAAAGCTAATAGTATCCAGGGATGCTCTCCATAAAGGATTGGAGTTAGCAAATTCAAATGTACCAGATTGATTCTTACTCTTTAAACCTCTAAAACCACGCCCTTCTTCAATATTTTTTGCCACCCTTAATTCTGGTTGTGGAGGGAATTCCTTTGCATCTGTAGGTCTATACAAGCTACAAGACAGCGTGCTTAAAAAAGAAATTAATAAAAATAGAGTTATAAGTGTTTTTTTCATAAAATATGACCTAAAGTTTATTAAAAATTATTTTTAATTAAGAACACTCAATACCATAAATATTATTAATATATTGATAAAATATGGCTATATTTAAATTTTTTTTTAAAAGATTGTTGTATTTTAGCAACACTTCATGATTTATTATGAATTTAAAACGATATTTTACAACAAGAAGGAAAAAACTGCTAAGAAAGTAGCAATTATTAATTAATAAAAATAAATAGGAGTCAATTATGACAAACATTAAAAAAATAGGGTTAACTGCATTAGCAGGTTCTCTAGTAGCTACTTCAGCTTACGCCGGAGCATTAGACGTAACTGGAACAGCTAAATTAACTTACGTATCACAAGACGAAACAGAAGTTACTGGAAATCCTTTTTCAATGAATAAAGGAATTGGTTTTGCTGGTTCAGGAGATTTAGATAATGGTATGACAATTTCATACGGTTACACTATGTCTGATGCTGCATTTTCATCTTCTACATTGAAACTTGATATGGGCGACATGGGTACTGCTTCATTCGCAAGTGAATCTGGATTAACTGGTATTTCAGCGTATGACGATAAAATGCCTACAGCTGGTGAAGAAGTTTGGGATGATCTAGATGGTCAAGCAAATGGAATCGCTACTATACAAGATGCTGGTACTTTAGGTTATGAAAACACATACGGAATATTCGGTGTGAGTTTATCTTATAACCCAGATGCTGGTGCAACGACTTCTGAGTCATCTTCTTCAATAGTACTAACTGTAGCACCAAGTGATGGTGTTTCAGTATTCTATGGTATGGGTGATAAAGCTTCAGCTGCTCCATCAGGAGCTGCTACTGATGTTAGTACATTAGGTGTTACTTACGCAACTGGTGCAGTAACTGTTGGTCTGCAAACTACTAGCATCGATGCAAGTGCATCGGGAGCTGATGTTGACAGAACAGCTGGTGCGGTTTCATTCGCAGTAAACGAAAACATCTCTTTATCTTACGGTATGTCAATTGTTGACTTTGAATCTGCTGCTAAAGTAGACCAAGAAGATTCAGGATTTGCTGTATCATACACTATGGGATCAATGACAGTTGCTGCATTTGCAAACTCATCTGATAACGTAGGTGGTACAACAGGATCTGATGATACTGTTAAAGAAATTAGTGTTGCATTTGCATTCTAGTTTCAAATAAGTTTAAAAATTTAAGCGGCCCCTTAGGGGGCCGTTTTTTTTTGAAAGTAAGAAATTCCCGCAAAACCGCTAGCTCTGATAAGATTGAGTTTATTAAGATTTGAACTATTAAAACCTCCAAGAGCTATTATTTTTTTATTTGTAAGAAGTGTTAGAATATTAAACCTTGTTTGACCTAGAAATTTATCAGATTTAGTTACTTTAAATATAGGGGCTATAAAAATTAAGTTTACACCTTGATTTTCTTTAATTTTAATTTCTCTAAGATTATGAGCAGATCCAAGTACAATAAAGTTATAAATATTTTTATTTAATAAAAAATTTACTTTTTTATTAAAAGAAGGAATATAAACACCATCAAACTTTAAAGATAAGGCAAGCTTAATATTATTGGCTAAAAAAACTTTTTTGTTAATGGACTTACAGAAATTTTTCAATTTTTTGAGCTTATTTATATTTAGTGGGTCCTTGTAGTTTCTAAAAATTATGTTAACATTTTTATCAAGATTTTTTATATAGTCTTCATCAAAGTTAGTAATAAAACAAAATATATTTAAATTATTTTTATGCATAAAACTATAGATAATCTGATTATAATTGAGAATACATTAAAAAAAAAATTAAATAATAAAGAAATCCCAACAATAATTGCTGTAAGTAAAACATTCCCAATGAGTGAAATTGTACCACTAATTAATCATGGCCAGCAACACTTTGGTGAAAACAAAATTCAGGAATCGCTTGAAAAATGGACGACTATTAAAAATGATTTTAAAGATATAAAACTTCATATGATCGGTAAATTACAAACCAATAAAGTCAAATATGTTTTACCATTATTTGATTATGTGCATTCACTAGACAATCTTAAGTTAGCAGAAAAAATTTCTAAAGAACAAAAAAAGTTTAAGAAAAAATTAAAAATATTTATTCAAATAAATATAGGAAATGAGATTCAAAAAACAGGTATTAATACAGAAAATTTACTGAATTTTTATAATACATGTACGAAGCAATTAGATTTGAATATTATTGGTTTAATGTGTTTGCCTCCCAATAATCAAGATAGTAGCAAGTATTTTCTAGAGATGAAAAAACTATCAATTGAAATCGGAGTTAATGATCTAAGCATGGGTATGTCGAATGATTATATAGATGCATCAATTAATGGGTCAACATTTATTAGAGTTGGTTCGATGATTTTTGGTCAACGACCTAATAAAGACTAATTTTAGTTTTTTTATTTATCAACTTAGCTAAAATTAAAAAATCTTTTTTTTTTAAAGCCACACAACCTGCTGTCGATTTGTAATCTTTTGTAAGATGTATAAATATTGCACTTCCTTTATAAGGTCTTATTTTTTTAGTATTATAATTTATTACTATAAAACAATCATAAGAGCAGTCTTTCCTAAAAAGTTTTTCATGATTTTGTTTGTTTTGAATATTTTCAATATTTATTTCCTTGTTATAGTATTTATTTTGAGGATCATCACACCAACCCATATTTTTTTTTATAATTTTAGTAGTAATTTTAGTGATTGGACGTGAAATCCTATCGCTCCTATAATATAATTTTCCAATCGAAAATATTCCTCTCGGAGTGGCTTTGTCACCTTCTATTTTTTTTGATTTAATATTATTTTTACCAATAGAACATCTAAAAAGAAAATCATCTATAATTAAGTGGTCTTTATTTTTCAGCTTTATTAGCATAAACTATAATTTAATGTCTAAACAATTAGTAAATATAATTGAATTTCGTGAATTATATAATATTTTGCATCAAGTAAAACAATTATTTATATTTGATATTTGTAATTATGATAATATTTCAGATTTTGTAAATAAGACAAAACTTAAAAATGTTGAAAACTCTATTATTATTCTAAAGCAAAAAAATTTTTCTCTACTTAAAAATACAAAAATAGATATCACTAGTGTTTTAGTATTTGATGCTTTGCCCCTTAAATTAGAAAAATTATTAGATAAAATAAACGCAACTCTTATAAAAAAAAAATATCATTCTCAGTCTAGTTTATATCTTGGTGGTTATAAACTAGATATAAACTCAAGAATCATCTCTGTTGATCAAAAAAAATTAAAATTAACAGAAAAAGAAATTGAAATAATATTGTTTTTAAATAATACACAAGGTCCACAGAAAATTTCTGCACTTCAAAAAGAGGTTTGGGGACATTCTTTTAAATTAGAAACTCATACGGTAGAAACACATATTTATAGATTAAGAAAAAAAATTAGGGATTATTTTAATGACGATAATTTCATTATTAATCTTGATAATGGATACAAAATTAATAACTAGCTTAGTCTAGCACCTATCTTTTGAATTATTTTCGAAGACATTTCAGTTCCTTTTTCCAAACTCTCTCTCGTGGAAAATCCATTTATGTATCCATGAAGAAACCCTGCAGCAAATAAATCCCCAGCTCCAGTTAAGTCAACAATTTTTAGATCTTTTTTACTATCACATTCTGTAACTTTACCTTTATTAATGGCTACACTCCCTTTTTCACCTCTTGTAATGATAATCTCTTTTCCAAGCTGTTGACCAAACGAAACAACCTCTTCAAAATTTTTTGCATTTATTAATGAAGTAATTTCTTGTTCATTTGCAAACGTAATATCTAATTTATTTTTCACTAGCTCTAAAAAATGTGGTTTATGTCTTTCTACACAAAATAAGTCTGATAATGACATGGCTGCTATATTAGAATTTTTAATTGCTTTTTCAAAAGCTGATTTAGGCCGACCCTCATCCCACAAATAGCCTTCTAGAAAAATTATTTCACTATTTTTAATAGAGTCCTCATCTACGTCGTCTTCACTAATTTTTCCAGCGGTTCCTAAGAAGGTGCACATTGTTCTTTCAGAATCAGGGGTAATTAATATCAAACAAGTTCCTGTCGGTAAATCTTCATTTTTTTTATTATAAAAATAACTAACATTTTCTTTCTTTAATCCAATTTCGTATTTTTGACCCAAACTATCGTCATTAATTTTACCAATGAATCCCACCTCATTTCCAAGCTGAGATAGTCCCACAATAGAATTTGCAATAGATCCACCTGAGACAGTATCTTCGATTTTTAAAGTTGATAATAATTTTTTGAATTCAATTTCATCAACTAATTTCATGGTACTTTTTGTCAGCTCGTTTTCTAACAAATAGTTATCTTCAACTTTGCAAATTACATCAACTATAGCGTTACCAATTCCAAGTATTTTCATATTAGGCCCTCTTTATTTCAAGTGATTTTTTTCTATTAGGATAACAAGTGCTGCAAATTTTACAAGTCAATCCATAACATTCTCTTGCTTTACAAAATTCTCTTCCATAATAAATTATTTGTAGATGAAGTTTGCTCCAAGTTTTTTTAGGAAATATTCTTTTTAAATCTTGCTCAGTTTGAATAACATTTTTTCCATTAGTTAGCCCCCATCTTTGAGCAAGCCTATGTATGTGAGTATCAACAGCAAAGGCTGGTACCCCAAAACACTGAGACATCACTACACTTGCTGTTTTATGACCCACACCAGGTAAATCTTCAAGCTCCTCAAATGAGCTGGGTACTTTTCCACCATGTTTTTCTAATAATTGTTCTGACATGTAATAAATACTTTTTGCTTTAACCCTAAAGATACCTATCTTATTAATTAACTTCTCTATTCTTTTTCTTCCTAATTTTACAAAATGTTCAGGTTTATTGTATCTGGGATATATATCTCTAGTAACATTATTAACAGTTAAGTCTGTGCATTGTGCAGACAAAAGAACTGACATTAAAAGAGTAAAGTTATTTGTATGATCTAGCGGAATAGGAGTTGTTGGATAAATTTTATTTAAAATTCTTAATATATTTTGTGCTTTTTTCTTCTCATTCATTATTTGAAATTTAATAAATCTCTCATTGAATATAACCCAGGCTTTTTTCCTGTAAGCCACTTTGCTGCTGTTAGGGCCCCGTCTGAGTACAGGGCTCTATCAAATGCTTCATGGTTAAGTCGTATAATTTCTTTACCGCTTGAAAAGGTTACTTCATGTTCCCCAATAATTTCACCTTTTCTAATTGAATTAAAATTAATTTTTTTTCCAAAAGGAAAATATTTTTTGTTTAAAAATTTTTTACCAATCAAATTATAAAAATTTTTATTTTTCCCTTTGGCGACACCTCTTCCAAGCATTAAAGCAGTTCCTGAGGGATAATCTTTTTTATGCTTATGATGAATTTCAAATACTTTACTTAAATAATCATCATTTAGTGATTTAGAAGCAACTTCTGTTAAATACATCAATAAATTAACACCTAGACTCATATTACCAGCTTTTAGTATTGGAATTTTTTTTGAATATTTCTTAATTAAATTTTCTTCTTTTTGGGTAAAACCTGTTGTTCCAATCACTACTCTTTTTTTTAGTTTCGATGCGATTTTGAGAATTTCAAGTGTGCATCCGGGGACAGTAAAATCTATTATTATATCAATTTCTTTAAAAGCTTGATCGGTATTTAAATCAACTTTAATTCCAGCTATTTTCTTATTAATAGGCTTATTTTCTGTAAGGGTTAATAGTTTAAAATTACTATTGGATTTAGAAGACTTAATAAGCTGTTGGCCCATTCTTCCAAGACAACCAGTTATAGCTAAATTAATTTTTTTCATTTAAGAAAATATTAACCCCTTTTAGTTAAATAGTCTTTTAATTTTTCCAAAAACTTTTAGCTTTTTGAAAGAATTTTTTAATGCTTGGATTTGATTTCTCATTTTCTATTTCTCTAAATTTTTCAAGTAATTCTTTTTGTTCTTTATTTAGTGAGATAGGGACTTCAGTATTAACCTGTACATAAAGGTCACCATTCCCACTGCCACGCATATAAGGCATTCCTTTACCTTTTAATCTAAATTGTTTGCCATTTTGGGTGCCATCGGGTATTTTAATTTTTGCTCTTCCACCATCAATGGTTGGTATTTCTATTGTAGTGCCTAATGCTGCATCAGCTATAGAAATTGGGAATTCAAAAAATAAGTTTTCATCTGATCTTTTGAAGAGATCATGAGAGTGGACATTAATAAATAAATATAAATCTCCGCTAGCACCACCTTTGTTTCCTGCCTCACCCTTGCCAGCCAATCTTATTCTTGTTCCATCATCAACACCCTTTGGTATAGTTACAGATATTTTTTTTGAAGTCTGTTTGTTACACTGACCGTTACAGTCAGTACAGGGGTTAGTGATCTCTTCACCGGCTCCTTGACATTGAGGACAAGTTTGTTGAACAGTAAAAAACCCTTGATTGGATCGTACTTTACCATTCCCACCACAAACTGAACATTTGTCTGGAGAGTATCCTGGTTTTGAGCCATTTCCTTTGCAGGTAGTACACTTTTCTGTTGTCGAAAATTTTATATCTTGTTTTTTACCTTCATAAGCTTCCTCAAGAGTAATTGATAAATCATATCTTAAATCAGAACCTCTATTATTAACACCTCTTCCTCTTGACCTTCCACCCCCACCAAAGTCACCAAAAAAATCTTCAAAAATATCAGAAAAATCTGCACCACCAAAACCGCCACCACCCTGTCTTCCACTACCACCTTCAAACGCTGCATGGCCAAAATTATCATAATTTTGCTTTTTTTCTTGATCAGAAAGAACGCCATACGCTTCACCAGCTTCTTTAAATTTGTCTTCAGAAGTTTTATCACCAGGATTTTTATCGGGATGATGTTTTACTGCTAGCTTTCTATAAGCTGATTTTAAATCTTCAGCGCTTGCATTTTTGCTAACACCTAAGACGTCATAGAAATCTCTTTTAGCCATAAGTTACTTTAAGATGACAGTTGTTTTAAGCCTTAAGCGCTTTTTTCTTTATCTTTTTTTTCTTTATCTTCTTTCACTTCTTCTTCTTTTACTTCTTCAAAATCTGCATCAACTACATTATCATCTTTTTTAGTCTCATCATTTTTATCACCCTCATTAGAAGGATCAGGTTTTTTTTCTTGAGACTTATAAATAGCTTCACCTAATTTCATAGAAGCTTGAACCAAAGCTTCTGTTTTTTTCTTAATATCGTCGATATCAGTTCCTTTAATAGCTTCTTTTAAGTCAGACGATCCATCTTCTATTGCTTTCTTATCGGCATCTGAAACTTTAGCACCATGTTCTTTTAGGTTTTTCTCAGTTGAATGAATTAAAGTATCAGCTTGATTTCTTGCATCTACCGATTCTCTCTTTTTTTTATCTTCATCTTTATTTGCTTCTGCATCTTTAACCATCTTTTCAATTTCTTCATCACTTAGACCACCTGAAGCTTGAATTTGTATTTTTTGTTCTTTTCCAGTTCCCTTATCTTTTGCAGAGACACTAACGATTCCATTTGCATCAATATCAAAGGTTACTTCAATTTGAGGTATTCCTCTTGCTGCTGGTGCAATGCCAATTAGCTCAAAATTTCCTAACATTTTATTATCAGAGGCCATTTCTCTCTCACCCTGAAGAACTCTTATTGATACAGCGGGTTGATTATCATCTGCTGTTGAAAAGACCTGACTTTTTTTTGTTGGTATTGTTGTATTTTTTTCAATTAATTTTGTTGAAACTCCACCTAAGGTTTCAATTCCAAGAGATAAAGGTGTTACATCTAAAAGTAGCACATCTTTAACATCTCCTTGAAGTACACCCGCTTGAATGGCAGCACCCATTGCAACAACTTCATCTGGGTTTACACTTTTATTAGGCTCTTTACCAAAAAAATTTTTAACTTCAGCTAAAACTCTTGGCATTCTTGTCATACCACCAACCATTACAACTTCATCAATTTCACTTGCATTAAGACCCGCATCTTTAAGAGCAGTTTTACAAGGGGGCAATGTTCTCAAAATTAAATCCTCAACTAAAGCTTCTAATTTTGCTCTAGTCATTTTTAAATTAATATGCTTTGGACCTGTTTTATCTGCAGTTAT
>MDTF01016168.1_pt1 | contig 14404 bp, 13 predicted proteins | sample 811191 | NCBI WGS metagenome assembly MDTF01 (sample SAMN05326649, study PRJNA326480) | marine metagenome | isolation source: seawater | place: Southern Ocean | collected 2011
ATTTTTAACAGAAGAAAGTAAAAAAAATATTCATAGAAAAAACCCAAAAAAAAATGTTCTTGAAGATGTTAAGGTTTATTTCAAATCAAAAAAAGAATTAGATAAATATACATCAAAGGATCAAATGATGCACGGTGGTTACATCGCTGAAATAGAGCATTTGGATCAACCTGAGTTAAAAGAATTTATAAAAGGAAAAAACAACCTAACATTTGTATGTATAGATGAGGTAACAGATCCAAGGAATATTGGCTCACTGATAAGAAGTGCAGCTTCATTTGATATCGATGGCTTGATAGTTAAGGAAAGACAGTTCCCTTCGGATAGTAAGCTGATGTATAAAGCAGCAAGTGGCTGTATGGAACATTTAAATATATTTGAAGTTTCCAACATTAACTCAACACTTAAAAACTTAAGAGAAAAAAACTTTTGGGTTTATGGCTTTGATGCAAAAGGAGATAAAAAATTTACTGATGTTAAATGGACTGGAAAAAATGTTCTTTTATTTGGTTCTGAAGGATTTGGTATGAGAGAGCATACAGGTAAATATACAGATTTTTTGGTTAAGATTGATATAAATAAAGATGTTGAAAGTTTAAATATATCAAATAGTGCAGCTATTGTATTTCATCACTTAAATTATTTAAAAAAAAAAATTTAACTATTTTTTTTATTTATTATTCTCTTTATTACATAGTGAGGCCGTTTTTTAGTTTCATCTAATATTTTAGCTATGTATTCTGACTGAATACTTGTTGAAAGTAACTGCATAGCACCTAAAAATAAAACTAATACAATTAATGTTGTAATACCCTTGGGAGCCACACCCCAGATAAAATATAATGAGACATAAGTAACAAGAGCAAACATAGAAAGTATAAAAATTAAATAACTGATAAAGGACATTATTTCTAATGGTAAATGAGAAAAAGAAAAAATTCCTTTTTTTGCCCATTGGATATTTTTAAAAAGATTGTTGGTTGATTGACCAAATTGTCTTTCTGGCCTTATGTATGGAACGCCTATTTGCTTAAAACCAGTCCAAGCTCTTAATCCACGAATAAATCTATCAGTTTCTTTTAGTGAATTAATTGAATTGACTACTTTTCTATCCATTAAAGAAAAATCTCCAGCATCCAAAGGTATGGTTATATAAGAGAGCTTATTAAATATTCTATAAAAAAATTTGTATGAAATATTCATTATTTTACTAGCTTCTCTTTTTTCTCTTAGACCATAAACTACATCATTTCCTTCCAACCACTTTACAACAAAACTCTCTATTAGCTCAGGAGGGTCTTGTAAATCTCCATCAAGAAGGACTACGGCATCACCAGTCGCGTGTTGCATGCCTGAAGAAAAAGCATTTTGTGAATTAAAGTTTCTAGAGTGAATGATTGCAGTAGTATTCTCATCCTTATCACATATATCAACTAAAACCTTCTCACTTTCGTCTGGGCTACCATCATTAATAAATATAATTTCATACTTACATCCTATCTTCTTAAAAGTTTTGCTTAATCTTTCGTGCATTAAAGGAATAGATTTTTCATCCTTATAACACGCAATAACAGCTGAAATTTTTAAATTATTAATATTTTTCATTTAAGAATTTTTTTATCGATTTTGTTATATTCTCTTCATCAAGTTTATTAATCTTTCTTAAGTAAGATTGTGACCCAATTTTGTTATGGACCTTATCCTCTAATGATAAGGATTTAAAATGAATTTTTTTATTCATCTTAAATTTAAAGAATAAATTTGTTAAAATTGAAGCCAGCCCGGCATTTTCAATATTTTCTTCAATAGACATGATTTTTTTAGTCTTACAATTTTTTAATATAAAACTTTCATTTACTGGTTTTAAAAAGGGAAGACTAATTAACTTTATCTTAATTCCTTCAAACTCAAGTTTTTTTACTGAATCATAAATATTTTCAAGAATATTTCCTGTTGAAAAAATTGTTAATTCTTTGCCCTTTGTTACAATTAAACCTTCATTATTTTTATGTGATATATTTTTATTATAAAAATCTTTATCAGGTGCTTTGCCAAGTCGAACAAAACATGGTTTTTTGTTATTTAAAATTAAATTAATAACCAACTTTGCTTCATATCTACTAGCTGGATTATATACAGCCAAATTTGGAAGGGATCTGGTTACTGAAATATCTTCAGATGTGTTGTGAGAAACTCCTTGAACATTATAGCTAAACCCACCACCCGCTCCAATAATTTTAATATCTAAATTATTGTGTAAAATATTATTTCTAATTTGCTCAAGTGACCTAAACAAAACAAAAGGTAAAATTGAATATACAAAAACTTTTTTCCCCATCGCTGCCATTCCTGCAGCTACACCAATCATATTATTTTCAGAAACTCCTACATTCAAAAAATTTTTAGGAAACATTTTGGCAAATTTTTCAAATGCACGATAACCCAAATCAGAAGTTATTAAATGAATATTTTTATTTTTGGTGGCAGATTTTATCAATTCATCAACAAAAACAAATCTCATTTTGATTAAACTTTTAAACCTTTCAGTGCTAGATCGTATTCTTTTTTATCTAAAACTTGATAATGAGATTCAAATTTATTTTCCATAAACTTAACATTTTTACCTTTTATAGTGTGGGCTATTATTAAATTTGGTCGTACACTTTTATTTTTAAAAGATTTTAATGCTTTTAACAAAGAACTTATATTATGACCATTTGACTCAATAACATTCCAATTGAAACTATTGAATTTAGATTTAATAGGCTCTAAATCAATAATATTTTTTGTTGATCCAAAACCTTGTAATTTATTATAATCTAATAAAACATATAAATTATTAAGTTTATGTTGAGCCGCAAATAAAGCTGCTTCCCATATAATTCCCTCATCACACTCACCATCACCAATCAATACAAAAACTTTATTTATCTTTTTATCTATTTTCAAAGTGTAGGCCATGCCGGCTGCTACAGACAAACCATTTCCCAATGATCCCGAACAAAAATCTATTCCAATTGATGGATTGGTATCTGGATGACCTCCGAGTTTTCCATTATCAGACAAATATTCTTTTATTAAAAAATTTTCAGAAAAAAAATTTTTTCTCATTAAAAGTAGATAGTAAGATAAAGCAGCGTGTCCTTTACTCATTATAAATTTATCATTATTTTTAATATTCTTTTTGTCAATCTTCATGAAACCAAAGTAAAGAGTTGTTAGTATGTCTATGCATGAAAGACAGGATCCAATATGATGTGCTTTTTTTTTAAATGATATTTCTAAAATCTTTCTTTTAAGTTCCTTAGAAATATTTTCTAATTTAAAAATTAATTTTCTATTATCCATTATAAAATTCTTTATACCAATTAACAGTACTTGCTAGTCCTTTTTTTAAACTTACTTCTGGCTTCCAATTTAGTTTATTTTTTACATGTGAGTTATTTGAATACCAAATTGACTGATCCCAATATCTATTTTTCATGGATCCCCAAGAATTTTTTACTTTATAGTTAGTTATTTTTTTTAAGGAATTGTATATTTTCTTTATGGTTGTCTTTTTTCCACTACCTAAATTAAAAACCTCACCTTTTAAATTTTTTTTATTAGCTATCATTATATAAAAATTAACTACATCACTAATAAAAATCATATCTCTTGAAACTTTAGGAGATACTAATTTTATTTTTTTATTACATAACATATTCTTGATTAAGGTTGGTACTAACCTATTATTACCTTCAAAGGGTCCGTATACATGGAATGGTCGAATTGTTACTATTTGTAAATTAGACTTGAAACTTTCATACTGACAAAAAAGTGTTGAAGAGCTCTTAAATACAGAATAGTAGCTATTAGGTGCCAGATTATCACTTTCCTTCATTGCCTTATTTTTGAAACCATACTCAGAACTTGAACCAGTATTAATAAAAATATTAAATTTGTATTTTTTACATTCATTAATTAAATTGAATGTTGAATCTAGTACCGACTTTTTTATTTTTTCTAAATCATTTTGATCGGAAGACCCCCCATGAGCTGCTAAATGATAAATTGTCTTTGGTTTAATTTTCTTAATAATTTGCTTAATTTTATTTTTATCACCAACATCTGCATAGTGAATATTTGTTTTATTAATTATATCATTTAATCTCCATACATTGGAGCTTCGTTTGATTAGAATATGTACGTTAATACCCCTAGATACAAAATGACGTGTCAAATTAGAGCCAATAAAGCCAGCGGCACCAGTAATTAATATTGGATATTTCAAAATAAAATTTATTGTTAATTAATTAGCAATTATAGTATTTAAATATAAAATGCTATTAAATAAAGTTTCTTTTAAAAATTACACTTAAACAACAATGTTTATATAAATACTTTATTAACCATCACAATATTTAAAATAAGTTTTGTAAGTGTTTAAACTATTCAAATAATATAGTCTTTTTTTATAAAATATTTTCAATTTCTAATAAAATTAGAAATTTTATTTTTTCATAATTCTTTTATAAAAATCAGAACTAAATAAAAAATTTTTATCTATTTTTTTTTTTACTTTTAAAAATTTTTTAAAATTTTTATAATTATTTCTTAAATCTTTATTATTTAAACAGAAATCTTTAGCTATGTAAATTTTGTGATTTTTTTTAATAACAAAATCATGAAGTTGACTTAACTTTTTATAATTTTTATTAAAATTTTTTTCATTAAATATTTGGTTAACATTTATACTGACACCATCATCAGAAAATGAAAGGTAATTTTTACTTTCTTTGTGCATTTTAATTCCAATAACAAAACCTGATAGATCTAACCTTTGACATTTTAATATAAATTCTTTTAATGCAAAGGGTAATTCTTTTTTTTTAATAATTACTTGGATCTCAAAAAAAGAATTCGGAGAAATTGCTTCTTTAATATCAACACCATAAGATGATAAGGGAAATGTCACACTTTCATAGTTATTATAATTACTTTGTTTATATTTAAATAATCTAAAAATAAAAAAATTCATAATATTAATTAAATTATTTTTTACAAAAAAAATAAATACAAATTTTTGTAATAAACCAAAAATTCTAAATGTGTTAATATTTTTTGGCTTAATTAATATATCTTCTTTAACTTTTTTAGATTTGAAGATAACTCCTTGGCCCAATTTTTTATTTTTAGCATGTATATCTACCCATCCATTTATATATTCATAATCATTGTTGTTTGAGTAAAGGTTCTTAATTAATTCTTTATAATCATAACAAATATAATGATTAGTTTTATAAATATTACTAATTTTTTTTAAATTTAATTTAACACTAGTTATTATTCCTATAAGACCTAATCCACCAACAGCTGCTTTAAAAACTTCACTATTTCTAAATCTCGAACATTTTATGATTTTTTTGTTCGCTAAAATTATTTCTAATTCAATGATATTTTCACCAAAATTACCATGCCTAAAACTATCTTTACCATGGACATCATTTCCTATACATCCGCCAATGGTTACGTTTTTACCTCCCGGGATAGCAAATAATGACCAACCATGCTTACTTATTTTATTTACAACATCTTCTATTTGAAAAAAAGTAGATACTTCAAGTGTTCCTTTTTTTTTATCTAAAATAAATTTTTTTTTATATTTTTTCAGGCTTACAAGTAAATTATTTGTATTAAAAACTGTATCGTACCAACTTAAGCTTGAACCTATTGTTAAAATTTTTTTATTATTTACATTAGCATAAGTAATTAAACTAAAAATATCTTTTGAATGCTTGGGATAAAATAATAAACAGCTACTTTTTTTATAATTTGAATAATTAATATTAATAAAGCTAGTTAAATTCACTTAAATTTTATCTGCTATTAAATATTGATTTCCAGCTCTTATAACAACACATTTATTTTTAAAAATAAAATTTAGAATTATTTCAAATAGGTTTTGAATAATTTTTGGTAATTGAATCATTTGTTAACTTTTTTTAAATTATAAAAACTTAGCACAATTAAATTCTTTATTCAGTTTAAAATATAAAGCATAAAATAAACCATCATAAACTTGGCAATACTTTTCTTTATCTATTTTTACTTTTTTTATAAAGGGTAAACTCTTATCTAATATAATAATTTTTGGTTCAATAAAACCACCTTGTTCATTGGTTAAAAAAGCTAATTTGAGTCTAGAAAACTCTTCCAGGGGAATTGCTAATTGTTGACTATACATTGGTGAGCTATTTTTCAAGAATTTTTTTACATTAGGCTCAAAATTTTTTGAGTCTTTATATGTATTAATTGAATTAGCTGAATATTTCATGTGCATAAAGGTTGCTACATATTTATTTAAATATCGCCAATTCTTTTTTTTATTTTTCAAAAATTCTAAGAAATCATTTTCATCTAATTCAAAAAATTTAAATGCATTTATTAAATCATTTTCAATCATATAGTTCTTTTTAGATGTGAGACCATTATAGGTTAGACTCAAATATTCAACTTTTCCAGACATTACAGCCCATTTCATAAAATTTGTGTTAAATGTTAATAGTGAAATATTCTCTGAATCTTTTGGTAAGCTATAATTAATTTGATTTAAAATTTCTTGAAACTCTTTTCTCTCACTATAAGCTATTTTTTCATTTAGTCCCCTATCTTCAATTTTTAAAGTATTAAAATTTTTAAGAATTAATCTATTTTTGTGAATATCCATTGATATAGTCAAAATTATTATCGGGATTATAAAAAAGATACTTTTAGAGTTAGTGTCTAAATTAAATCTATCTTTTAATAGAATTAATAAATTTATTAAAAGGTAAAAAAATAAAAATAATATTATGCTATTATTAAAGTGGTATAAAATAGCAGATTTTGGTGCAATTATAATGAATAAAATTGGTGCTAAGATTGAAGCTAAATAAATTAATAAAAAAATATTAGATATTTTATAATGATTAATTTTTTTAGTGTTTATATATAGTGTTAAAATAAATATTATAAAATTTATTGTTAAAAATTTTATACTAGTGAAATGATTAATGTAATATTCTAAAAAAAGCTTTTTTTTTTCATTTGTTAAAGTAAAAACACCTGCAGATTCTGTTTGATCATTTTCATGTAAATATAGACTAATAAAAAATGGTAAGCAGATAAGTAAAAAAGATGTAATAAATAAAAAAACTAAATAAAATTTTTTAAGAAAAAAAGTAATAAAATATTTTTTAAGTTTATAAATTAAAAAAAATAAAAATGAAATTAGTCCTATAAGAGAAAAGTAGTAAAAGCTTGAGAATGACAAGCCTAGAGTTATGCCAGATAAAATAAAATATTTATTATCTATATTTTTTTTATCAATTATATTTACTAAAAGATAAATAAAAAAATACATATATAAAGATGATGGGAATGGTCTGTGAACTCTTAAGTTGTATAAGTTTTCTGCAACCACATTTGCATAAGTTAAATTTAAACCAATAAAATCACTATATAGCATTGGTAAGGAATAAAGTGCCAAACTTAGTAATATAGAATATTCTTTAGTAAACATTTTTATGAAGATTTTATAAAAAATAAGTAAAAATAAAAAAATCCCAAAAAATTCCACTAAAACAAGACCTAAAAGCCCAAACAGTTTATAAAAAATTGTATGCATCATTATTGACCCAAAGGGTATTGCTAATGGTTTTAAATTTTCAATATTTGGATTAAAAGAATTTGTAAAATCTAATATGCTAAAAAATTTTATATAAGGATAATAAAATGATCCATCGGAAATGCTTTCAAATAATATTTTTACTATTAAATCTTCATTAAAAAAAAGAACTGAAACTATCCATTTTGAACAAAATAGGCATAAAGCTATGACTAATAGGCTATATATAGGGTTAAGTTTAATTACTTTATTAATCATAATTATTCTTATCATAACTAATTGAAAAATATAGATTATTTGATTAATTAATTATTTTTAATTTTAAAGATCAACTTAATAATTAACATTTTCAATTATCTACATTTTAGTTTGAATTAAGAGCTAAATGTTAATTTAATCTAAAAGTGTAAAGTATAGAATTTTTTGTGGATACTTTCTTTTCAACAGAGTTGTCTCCTGCCCACGAGTTAGGTAAACCTGAGGCAATAACTGAAACATAGTCATTCCCATTATGTGAATATATAATTGGTGGAGCTGTTCCAGCTGTTTCCATTTTATATGACCAAATTTCATTACCATTTTTAGAATCTAGTGCAATAATTCTATTATCTGTTGTGCCTGTGGCAAATATTATTTCATTTGATGTGACTGCTATTCCTCCTTTATTGAAAGAACCAATGTTTTGTTCTTTACCATCTTTAAAAGTTTTTCCAAAAGGAACGCGCCAATCAATTAAGCCAGATTCTAAATCGTAGGCTAAAATTTCACCATATGGTGGGTTACTATTTAAAGTTATATTTTTAGAACCAAATTGTGAATATGTATAACCTATATTTAGAAGTTTATCCTCTTTGAGTTTCTCATCCCAATTTTTAAACAATAAATTTAAATCAGCATATTCTTTTTTGGTTATTTTAACATCACTATGTTTACTGACAAAATTTTCATAACTTGAAATCTTTTTTGATAAATTTTCAAACAAATGAAAAGCAACCAAGTTAGGTACACTTGCGGATCCACTAACGTTTACCCCACTATCATAACCTGTTCTTCCTTCACGATTTTTGCCATGACAGCTGGAACATTTATTCATGAACAAATTATAACTATTATCAAATTTTTTATCTATCTTCACATGTGGCCATTGAGAATACAAGTTCATGTCAATTACTGTAGCTAGATGGTTTACCGGACTATAAAATTTTTTCTTTATAGGATCTATTGCCCCACCTTCCCAAGCAGGTCCATTAGCCATAAAAACATAAGGTATACCAATGCTTGGTGGCTTAAACCAGCCATACTCATATTCTTTTAATTTTTTCAATAATTTTTTTTGTATTTTTTTATCTAATTGATTTATATTTTGTTCAGAAAATTCAAACTTAGTCATAGATTCTGGTTTCTCTACGTATAATTGATAAGGCGAAACTACTTCTGACGGCACACTTGATCTTGGTGCTTCTCTATATTCCATATCAAAAATAGGTTTACCAGTTAGTCTTTCTAATAAAATTATATTACCTATTTTTGTTGATAAAATAATACAATCATAGTTTTTGTTATTAATGTTTAAAGTAATTAATATAGGAGGGAATGCTATGTCTAGATCCCACAAATCATGAGCAGTTTCTTGAAAAGACCAGAGAATTTTTTTTTCTTTTAAATCTAAAGCAACTACACTATTTGCATTTTTGTTACTACCAACTCTTGTTACACCATAAGTCCCTGGTCTTGGATTTCCAACTACTGTATAAATTATTTCATTTTTTTCATCCAAAGCCATTCCACCCCAAGGGACACCACCCCAAAATTTTTTATTGTCATGTGTGTTAATGCTAAAATTAGCCTCACCTGTATGTTTATTAAAAGATTGTAATTCACCACTATATTTTAATACAAGTAGATTGTTATCATAAATAATAGGTGAAAATTTTGTACTAAGTTTTAAATCTATATAACCATTGTTACCAAATCGCTTATCAATCTCTCCTGTATTAGCATTCATTTTGAAAATTAAATTACCTGTTGGCAGATATATACTTTCCTCATTTTTTTGTTTATCAAAATCCCATACAAAGCCTCTTCTAGCTGGCTGATGCAGTAATTGTTTTGACCAAATAACTTCACCATTTTCAGGATTTAGAGCTATTAACTCATAACCAGCACCCATGTAAATAATTTTACCATTTGCATAAACAGGGCTTATTTCAACAGCTTGTTTCCAATTTTCATTAATTTTATCTTCAGGTAAATCTCTGTGCTTCCAAGCAAGTTCTAAATTATTTATGTTAGCGACTGAAATTTTGTTATCCGTATAAAATTTGGAATTAGTATTATCTTTATTCTGCCTGTAAGAATTATTAGAATATTCATATATTGAACCATTAGATTTTGGTTCAAAATTAGTGTCAATTAATCCAGTTATCTTTAAATTAAAATCTTTCTTAAAAAATTGTGGAAAATATTTTTTTTGTAGATTTTCATGTTCTGTTTTATCTAATTCTTTAAAAGAAAAATTATTTCTATTAATTTTTTTACTGTATTTATTCTTAAGTGATTGAAGAGTAAGCAATAAAGTTGGTACTTTAGCTCTTAAGTAAGGTTTTATTCCACGAGGGTTCTTACATCCCTTAAATGCTGATAAACCAAAACCTTCAATAGATTTAATAACTTTAGGTATCGACTTACAACTACTTTTAATATTCATGTCAAACAAGACATAACCAAAAATAATTATTAATAATCCTATGAAAACAATTAGTTTTTTTTTTAAATTATTAATCATCTTCATTATTGTTTAAATCTGTCTGTATGTAAATTAATGTAATATATCGCTATATGTCATAAATTACTTGTAAGTTCAATGCATAAAAATACGATTGTTTAATTATCAATTCAAGAAGATAAGATTTAAAAAAATTAAATTTAAGAGTAACTGTCACAACTTTAATTTTTATTTTATCATTATAAAAATAATTTCTTTTTTTTATTGAAATTTATCAATATTTAAAAGCTTATCAGACAAATAATTTATTTTTTTTTCAGAAATATTTTCTGTAGGCAGTCCAATAAAAAAACCTTTCTCCTCAATCATTTGAGAATTATAAAACTTTAAATTTTCATTATTTAATTTGTATAATTTTGCACTTGGTTGATTTAAAAAATTTCCACTTAGTATTGGTCTTGTCTCAATACCATTCTTATTTAAATAATTCATAAATTTATTTTTATTAACCTTATTAATATTATTAATCATTATAGGAAAACCAAACCAACTTGGACTAACATTTTTATTTGGTTCAAAAAATATATATTGATTGTTCCATTTTTTTGACTTTTTAATTTTATTAATAATTTTTTCTCTATTTAAAGCTCTAACATTCATCATACTTCCAAGTCTTCTAAATTGACTCAACCCTATTGCTGCTGTTAAATCCATTGGTCTTAAGTTGAAGCCAGAATTTATAAAGTTAAATTGGTTTCTTTTACTGGATTTTTTTAGCCCTCTATCCCATCCGTGTGCACGAAGAGAATAGATTATTTCATAATCCTCTTTTTTGTTACAAACAATCATGCCACCTTCTCCAGAGGTTATTTGATGAGAATAGTAAAATGAATAAGTTCCAAAATCACCATAAGTTCCTAGATATTTTGAATTGTATTTTGATCCAAGCGCCTCACAGGTATCTTCAATCAAAAATATATTATTTTTTTTAGCAGCAGAAGATATTTTTTTTATATTTGATGAGTTTCCAAGTATATGAATTGTAACAATTGCTTTAATTTCTTTTAAAATTTTTTGATCTATTAATGTTTCATCAAGACAAAAATTATCTTTGTTAACATCTATAAATTTTGGTTTTAAACCACATTGAATTAAAGGCCATAAAGATGTTGACCAGCAAACTGATGGTATTAGGAATTTATCTCCATTTTTTAATCTATTTTTTTTTTTGGGGTTTATTAAAGCGAAAGAAGCAAGTAAATTTGCTGAAGAACCTGAGTTAACCATTAGTGCATACTTAGATCCAATAAATTTAGCAAATTCATATTCAAATTTTTCAGTAATTTTAGACATAGTTAATTTTTGACTCAAAAGTACCTCAATACCATCAAGAATATCTTCGTTAGAAAATGCATTATTATGTAAAGGATGAATAAATTTACTTACTTTTGCTCTTTTAGAGTATTTGTCTATTATTTCTTTTAAATATTTAGTTTCAATTTTATTTAACATGATTAATTCATTTATATTTTGATAATATTTAAAATTGATACAATTAATTTTCTATAAAATCTTTATTATAAAATATAGCATCAAATTGATATAGCTGTGCTATTGATTTTTTTTTATAACCAGGGTAGATAGTCCAAATATCAAAACCTTTGTCATTCATAAAATCTACAATTTCTTTCCACAAAATTTGCTTCTCATATAACGGTTGGAGACTTAGCTCTACCTGAACTAATTTAAATTTTTTTAGATTGTTTATACCACTTTTTAAAACACTCATTTCACTTCCCTGTACATCAATTTTGAGCATTATATTTTTTTTATGAATGTCATAATGATCTATTAAACTATCTAAACTGTCACATTCAGTTTCTTCTTGCTGTAAAGATTTTGCATCTTGATGATTTTCAATATGAAGATTTGTAGAATTCAATAGTGAAGAGTTGTCAAAATCCATAGAAACATTAATTGATAATTTTTTTACCAATTTGTCTGTAATGATTATCTTTTTATGAACGCGCCAAGACTCATCATTTAAAGAATTTTTTAGTAGCTTTTTATGAGAAGTGCTAATTGGTTCAAATGATATAATTTCTTTTTTAAAACCAAATCTTCTTAATGTTTTAGCATATCCGCCCCAACTAGCCCCCACATCTAAAACTATATCTATGTTATAATAATTAATTACTTTCAATAAATCAAAAGCATTTTCATAAATTAATGAATATTTTGAAAATTTACTTATTATTTTTCTTAAAAAATTTTTCATATTAATAAATATAAATATCTACTTATTAACTACAATTAACCTTCAATGTTGAATAAATCTACATATTAATTAAAACTTTCAGTATGCTAATTAAAATAATGGTAATAGAATTAAGATGATTCTCTTAGACTCAAACAGAAGAGTAATTTATTTAAATCTACAGAGTTTATCTTTTTAGTCATGCAATACTATCAAGACATTAAAAGATCACTTTAATTAAGTTGAAAAATATTAATATTTTAGTCACAAATGTCACGAGCATACCCCTCTACCCTTTTATAATTTTCTTATGGACATTAAGTGGATTTAAAAGTTGTATATCTTAAAAATATTAATATAGTTTATATATCACCTTAATTATAACTTGGCTTTTAATATGAAGAAAATTAAAAATTTTCCAAAAGATGGTTCTTTAAATATCAGTAAACTAATAAATATTTTAAATGAAAAAAAATTAATTTTAATGATTTTAATTTTTAAAAATTAATGTTGTCGATTATTTTAGTTGTTTATAAAACTGACAAAATTTTACTTAAAAAAATTTTAAATAAAATTGATAAAAAAATCAACATTATTATTGTAGACAATTCTTACAACTATGATTTTTCCATATTCACACTTTCTAATAAAACTAAAATTATAAGATCAAAAAATGTTGGTAATGGAGCTGGTATTAATATTGGTTTAAAAAAATGCAAAACTGAATATGCCTTATATCTAGATATTGATACTGTATTTAAAAAAGCATTCATTAAAGATTTTTTTATATTTGCTAAAAAAGTCAAAAACTTCACTATATTAATACCCAATCACACTAAGAAAGATTATAAAAGTGAACTAATCGATAATTATTCTGATGAGGGAGCTGCTATACTATATAATATAAAAAGATTAAAAAAAGTTGGTTTTTATGACGAAAAATATTTCTTATATTTTGAAGAGATAGATTTACTCTTAAGATGTAGAAAAAAAGGTCATAAGGTATTTATGGCTAACAAGTTTAGAATAAAACATAATAAGGCGTCTTCAACTGGATCTAATATTCTAAACCTAAATTATATTCTATCATGGCACTATATGTGGTCCATGTTTTACTACTACAAAAAAAATTTTGGCTTCATGCAAGCAATTAATAAAACCTATGTCTTTATTATTAAAGATTTTATAATGATGATATTTTATTTATTTTTGTTTAAGAAAGATTTTATGTACACAAGATTCTTTAGATTATATGGAATGATTACATCTATCTTAAATTTAAAATCTTATTTAAGACCTTAATCAAAATATATAACTTATTATTTTATTATTAATTATCGTTAATATCTAATATCCAAATTTTAGAAAACTTCTTTTTAAAAATTTTATTTTTTATATTATCAAAACTCATTAGTGAAATAAATGGGGTTACTAATGCAGTACATGATGAAATTAAAGTTAATTTTGTAAAATATCTTCTATCCATATTATATACTAATATCAGAATTGATTATTTTTTCAAATTTTTTTGATTAATTCTTTATATTAAACGTAAATTTTAAAATTTAAAAATAAGCTACTTAACACTTACACTATAATCTCTATTTTTTACTTCATGAGATTCAACAACATTCATATTAAAAAACCATCGTCCATCTTGACTGTTAATTAGTAATTTTTTTTTAGGTAAAATAGGATCAACTCCATGTATAAGTCCAGGATGAAAAATAACTAAATCACCAGTTTTAACTAAAGGATCAATATTTATTTTTTC
>MDTF01002263.1_pt1 | contig 14403 bp, 13 predicted proteins | sample 811191 | NCBI WGS metagenome assembly MDTF01 (sample SAMN05326649, study PRJNA326480) | marine metagenome | isolation source: seawater | place: Southern Ocean | collected 2011
ATCGCCAGAGTGGTTAGCACTGGCCATACACCGCACGGCAGGTATTTCCGGACAACTGAATATAGCCGCTAAAACACCCGCTACAGCCTGATTTAGTGTGATGGAGACGATTCAAAACGGTCGGTAAAGTAGATGAAACTGAAACAATATCTGCCAATAACATGGACTTTTCATGCTTCCTTACGTTGCTCAACATGCTAGACCTCAATCTATTGTCTGCCTTTGCCAATCATATTGTCCCCGAGTTGGGGCTCAGTAATACCGAGTATGGCTGATTGACCGGCCTCGTTTTTTTTAATTTTTTACTCGATAATGGGTTTGTTTATGGGCATGTTGGCCGACACGGTCAACCGCACCCGCCTAATTAGTGGCAGCGTTGCGCTTTGGAGTGCCCTAACCGCCGCATCTGGTATGGCATGGGGATTTGTGAGTATGGCCATACCGCGCATGTTTATTGGCGTCGGTGAATCTATTTTATCACCCAGCGCAATGTCACTACTCGCGGATCGGTTTCCGCAATCGCGGTTGGGTTTTGCGATCGGCTTTTACTATTTAGGGGCGCCAATTGGCGCCGGCCTGAGCTTCCTGATCGCCGGCTTTCTGGGTCCGATAATAGGTTGGCCAAACTGTTTCTAAGCATTGGGTGCAATAGGGATGGTGCTGGCCGCGGTGGTTTTTTTGTGAGAGAAACGCCGCGGCGCCATTCATTTGACAGTGATAATCGTGCACCTAAATTGCACGAGATCGCGCGAATAGCTGCCGCCGCCATTCCAAAATCTCCTGCGCTGATGGCCACCATGGCTGGCGCAACCCTCCTTTATGTAATGATTGGCGCAGTATATTTTGAGCAGCTATGGCTCGTTCAAGAACGCGGCTATGACCGCGATGAAATTGCCCGAATCATCGGCGGCGTGGTGATAGTCAGCGGTGTTATCGGCACTTTTATCGGCGGGATCGGCAGCGACCTCTTCACCAAAAAAACTGGTTTAGGTCGACCGATGTTTTTGTTTTTGGTTATGTTGTTGTGTGCACCTTTTTTAACGGCGTTTAGACTGGCGCCTGACCAATCGATTTAGATCCCTACCGGTATTTTTTTGCATGCTGCAAATAGGAGCGTTCTTTGGCCCTACCTTTGCAACGATTCAGGACCTGGTGCCGAGAGCAGTAACATCGACCATTATAGCGTTCGCAATTATGCCCATAAATATTGTTGGGATGGGGCTTGGCATCACACTGACCGGTATAGCAATTGATGCACTTATAGAGCGTGGGTTCGAACAGCCCCGCACCCTCGTGCTGGCGACGTTACAGGTATTTTTTTTCATTTCGATGCCGTGTTTTTTATATGCGGGTTTACGTTACCAACAGGACCGCGAGGCTCTCTACAAAGACCACTAAACACCACCCATAAATAAATTTAACCAACAATCTGTGAAGACTATTGATAAATTAGATCGCGGTTGGCTTAATACTCGAAAACGTTGAGGCCACTTTTTATGCTAACGCTCCATTTTGCACCAAACTCCAGAGCCGGACGCATCGTCTGGTTGCTTGAAGAGCTGAATTTGCCATACGCATTAAATAAAATGAACTTTCATCCCAAGGACCTTAAATCGGATGAGCATCGCGCCCGCCATCCCTTGGGGCGCGTTCCCGTGCTTGATGATGGCGACATCAGCTTGTTTGAGTCCGGTGCCATTATCGAGTACATCCTCGAAAGACACCTCAATGGTGGATTAAAACCGCCGGTATCGGCAGACGAATACCCCGCCTATCTGCAGTGGTTTCACTACTGTGAAGGCATGGTCATGCCGCCTATAAACACCATTGTAGTCAACACCTTGCTGCTGCCGCCGGAACGTCGCGACGAGAATGCGCTCGGGCAAGCCAAGCGTCTTTTGGCAAAAGCATTGGCGCCGGTGAATGACAACCTCGCGGAAAAAGACTACTTGATCGGTGATTTTTCAGCCGCTGACATTATGCTCGGACATGCAAGCTTCATGAGTAATCGCCTTGGGTGCGTCAGCGACGAAATGACCCATTTAACGGCCTATGTGGCAAGAATTACCGCGCGTCCAGCCTTTCAAACCGCCATCACCATGCAATAGATTCCCCCTAAAAACAGCAAATAACAAATAGCAAACAGCCAAGGCAACATTACCGGAGAGCAAATCAGCATGGGCGATTACAACACTTATACACCACCCAAAGTCTGGCAGTGGCACACCGAGAGCGGAGGTAAGTTCGCCGCCATTAACCGACCGGTCTCAGGCGCTACCCATGACAAAGAACTGCCAGTCGGTCAACACCCCCACCAGTTGTACTCACTGGGCACCCCCAACGGTGTCAAAGTCACGATTATGTTCGAGGAACTGCTCGCGCTGGGCCGCCTAGATGCCGAGTACGACGCCTGGCTGATCAACATAGGTGAGGGCGAGCAGTTCGGTAGTGGCTTTGTCAGTGCCAATCCAAACTCCAAAATACCTGCGCTGATCGACCACTCGACCGAAACACCGACGCGGGTTTTTGAATCAGGTGCGATGCTGCTGTATCTGGCAGAAAAATTTAATGCATTTTTACCCACCAACCACGCGCAGCGAACCGAGTGCCTGTCGTGGCTGTTTTGGCAAATGGGCAGCGTGCCTTTTTTGGGCGGTGGCTTTGGGCACTTTTACGCCTACGCACCGGAAAAATACGAGTACCCAATCAATCGCTACGCGATGGAAGTCAAACGACAACTGGATGTCCTCGACAAGACTCTGGAGTCCCGCGCCTATCTAGCCGGCGATGACTACTCTATCGCTGATATGGCCAGTCATCCGTGGTACGGTATGCTCGTCGCGGGCAGTCTCTACGAGGCGCAGGAATTTCTCGAGGTATCAAGTTACCGACACGTGCTGCGCTGGGCGGACGAGATTCAACAACGCCCCGCGGTGCAGCGTGGATTGCGGGTCAACCGCATCTGGGGCGCAGAGGAACGGCAACTGCGCGAGCGCCACAACGCCAGCGACTTTGATTGACCGTAAATAGCTGCGCAACATGCATACGAAAGAATACCAGCAGCCTTAGAAGTAAAGCCCTTGGTTGTATCGCCCCTAATTAGAAGCCGCCCAGCGAGGGAACCCTGAGTTAAAAAGCCATTGATTAGAGAGCGCTTGATTAGAGAGCCCTTGATTAGAGAGCCCTTTTGATGAGAACGCGCCTGATTAAAAAGTCCCTAATGGGCAGACTGGCGTCGCTATCATAGCGGCCTAGATGCGCTCGACAATCACTGCAGCAGTGGGCACTAAAGGCAGTTCGGCATCGAACCGAATCATCGCCCGCTTATTCGCGCCACAACTAGAGTGACCTGCCGATGTGGTGTCTAAGCAACGATCTCTGATAGGCTACATCGCCACGATGATGCCCTCGAAGTGACCCGAAAATTAGCCCTCATCAAACCCGACATAACGGACAAAATCCGCGTTGTCCGCACGCCGCGACCTAACGTTATTGGCGGGAAAGTCATAGTCGGGATAGCCCATTGCAATGGTAATCATAATCACCTCGTCATCGGGAATTCCGGCATATTTCCGCACCACATCCGGCTGCTGGATACCTTGACCATTGATGATACAGCCAACGCCTAACTCCCACGCGGCCAGCGTGATTCCGTAGGCCAATGACCCACAAGCGAAGTGCGTCATAGCCGCAGGCTCGAGGTATTTGTCATAGGTCAGAATAAGCGATACCGGAGCGTCAAATTGGCGAAAGCCACGCAGCATCCACTCCATGCGCTTTTCTTTGTCTTCCCGCGCTATATCCATCACCTCAAAAAGTTGGATCGCGACGTCGATCTGATTGCGACGGTGGACCTCTTTATACTCTTCGATGTAGGCGAACTCGCGCTTCACGGGCACCCCAGCCATCGTGTTATTGGTGTTGCCCTCGCGAATTTTATCCAGTGCCTCACCCGCGACAGCATGAATCTTCCATGTTTGCGAATTGAACGACGACGGTGCCCACTTTGCGGTATCTATAATTTGATCCACCACGCTCATCGGCAAGGGATCGTTGGTAAATCCACGGATACTTTTACGCGTCCGTGAAAATGTAGCAAAATCCATACTGCTTTCCTCTTATGCTGAACAGCCACACGCCACTTTAAAGACTGGCAATTCCATCGGCGCTCTCAAAAAGAACCATGTTTAATATTAAAACAGGTGCTATCGTTGACGTCCAACAGCGCGGCTTTTTGGATGGTCTGCGGCAACGTCCAGTGCATAAAATAGCGCGGCGCATGCAACTTACCACGATAAAAATCGTCGTCAGAATCTACCCCCGGCTCTGCCTGTAGCGTTATCCGTTGCGCCGCAATCATCGCCTGCTTCAGCCATATCCAAGCCATCACCACCTGGGCAAACATGTCTAAATACACTGTCACATTTGCCAAACCTCGGTCTGGATCTGTTGCGATAACCAGCAATAATTTGTCGGTAACTCGTTCGATCCGTTCCAACGCCGCCTGAATATAGGCTCCAGCAACCTTGCAGATAATTTCGGGCAACTGCAATCCACCCTCGCTGTCATCATGCTGCGCCGCCATCAAGCCAAAGTCTGCAACAGCGTCCCAGGCTTTTTGAGTCTCCGGAACCAGATGGACAACCGTCCCGTCAAAGGTTGGCTCATTCGCATCGCTCTTGCTGTAATGATTAGCGAAGTACTTATTTGCTATCGCTTTGGCGCCCTCAATCGCAGCGTTAAATATCTCAATAAAATGCTGCGCATAGCGCGGCCGTTGCAACAGCGGTTGGCTGTCGAGGAACTCGTATAGATAAAAATCCTCGTCCCGAGAATTTAAATGGGGGTTATTCATAAAGCGTCTGTGCCCGATGGTTTATGGCGACGGTTGCATAGCAATATTTGGGCGTTGATTTAGCGTTATGTTGCTACTGGCGTCTAACATCACTTGGCTATCAAAGCATAAATTTGCGCTATGAATAATCCTCGTAGAGCGCTTGCGTCGCTGGCAATTCTGTATCGCTAGCGCGCATTAAATAGCGCCATAATTAACATTAGATAATGTTAATTAACTATATCGAACTGAGATCAGCGCGGTTTTAACGACGTTTTTTGGACAGTGGCCAATACCACAACGCACCGGCCACACATCTTACCGACGGTCATCAATTGCCGTCGCCATCGAGAGCGAACCGCCGATCGGCCGAGCATCTCCCCAAAGCACTTGAGATTAGGCATCGCCAAGCCGAGCGATCGAGGCATGAACTACGCCACCATCGACTGTAATAGTATCGCCGACAACATAATCCCCGGCTCTGCTAGCCAGATAAATAGCCGCGCCGGCGAGGTCTTCGTCGTTGCCAATGCGGCCGCTCGGGATGTACTTCGTCAGACTGTCGGCGTGATCCCGCGCAGCGCGATTCATATCCGAGGCAAACGCCCCTGGGGCGATCGAAGTGACGACGATATTGTCCTTGATCAGGTGTGCAGCCAGACGTTTGGTGAGGTAGATCAGGCCCGACTTAGACGCGTGGTAACTGTAGGTATCCCATACGCTCAATCGTTGACCATCGATCGATGTAATATTGATCACTTTGGCAGGCCGACCGTCAGCGCCGCTGGCTTTCAAGTGGCCATGCAGCGCCTGAATCAGAAAGAACGGAGACTTAAGATTGAGGTCCATAACCTTGTCCCAACCGGCCTCTGGAAATTCTTCAAATGGCGCGCCCCATGCAGCACCGGCATTGTTGACCAAAATATCCAGCCGCTGCTCCCGGTCTGCAAACGCTTGAGCCAACGCCCTAACGCCCTCAACGGTACTCACGTCTTGGGGCAACGAATGACAATTTGGGCCCAGTTCCTCGGCGGTGGCCTCGCAGTCGGCAACTTTGCGCGCGCTGATGTATACGGTGGCGCCCTGGGCGATGTAGGCCTCGGCGATAGTTTTACCGAGGTTGCGCGAACCTCCCGTGACCAGTGCCACGCGGCCCTGCAATGAAAAAAGCTTACTGGTATCCAACATCATTCTCCTAGTGGTGTGTCGCTGAAAGGTTCAGCTTGCAAATATGACAGCCACAAACAAAAGCAACCGTCGCATTAAAGTACTTTGTAACCCACCTCAGCGATCGACAATACGGTGAGTCAGGCTTTGGTAGGCACGATTGACAAACAGCGAGCTATCACCGCGCACGGCATCCCAATCCGAGGTCAACCCCGACGCCATGATCTCGTCGAGACTCGCGCCTTGATCAATCATCGCCAGCATTCTTTTACGCACTTCGATCAGCATATCGACATAGTCGATTAAATCTTGGTAACTACCGACGACGCCATGACCAGGGATCACCAAGGTAGTTTTATCAATTTGCTCTAGAACCGCTTGGCAAAAAGCGATCATCCCGTCCATAGAACCGCCATTGCCAGCGTCGATAAACGGGTATTGGGTGTTGTAGACATCGCCCATATGTACCGCGTTGCTGCCGCGAAAGATCACCGCCGCATCGCCGGTGGTATGCGCCGCAGTAAAGTGCAAAAGGTCAATTTTCTGGCCATTCACGTGCAACTGCATACTGCGGTCAAAGGTCACTTTAGGGAGCGCGCCCTGCGGATAAGCAGGTTGTAAATACGATAACCCGACCATATTAATAAGGTGGTCGGATTGCATCATACGTCGCGAATTGGCCTGCGCAATGATGATCGTCTCAGAATCAGCCAGAGCGAGATTGCCATCCGCATGATCAAAGTGCCAGTGGGTATTGATCGCATAATCGATACCTTGGCCACCAAGCTCAACGATTTTGGCTTTAATTTTGGGTATCATTTGGGGAATTTGGTCGTCGACAATTAACACGCCATCGGCACCTATATTCACCGCAACGTTGCCACCAATGCCGGTAAATACAAACAGGCCATCGCTAATTTTTTCAGATTTAACCACGGTATTTGGCACATCCCAACCAAACGCCATAAACAGATCGTCTAACTGGCTGGCCTCCGGCACTTCGGGGCCATCATGACCCATGCTATGCCCTGCCAGTGACAGTATTGCAAACGCCAAAAATCCAGCTTTAAATGCTTTTATCATGTGATCAATATCTCCCTACAAAAAGTGCTCAGAAACAACCCATTTACAGCCAGCCGATCGGGCTACTTAGCGAGCTGAGGGACTGCGAGAAAAGGCGACATTGCAAACCCTCAATGCGCGCCCGCCGATTAAACCAGCGTCATTTAAACGCCGATAAATTGCTCGTCGGTAAGATCGTAGCAAGTAGTGTCAAGCGCCGCCACCAAACGTAAATCGGCGAACGCCTTAGGCAGTTCATAACCATAAAAGAACGCCACAGCCGCCAACTTCCCACTGTAAAAATCGGCGTCAGCAGCCGCGCCACAGGAACGCCCGCGCAGCGCAGCCAGCGCCTGCATGAGCCACATCCACGCGATTACCACGTGCCCAGTGGCATGCAAAAATAACGTCGCGTTGGCCAATCCGAGTTCGGGATTGTCGGCCATATTCACCGCCTTTACAGTACACTCCACCTCGGCTAACGCCGCCTCCAACTGCTCGGCATAGGACGCCAGTTCGGGTATTGAACTGGCGTCAGCCAGCGTAGTTTGCATCTCTTGGCGAAGAAGTTTTAGCGCCATACCATCTTTTATGCGTACCTTGCGGCCGAGCAGATCGATGGCCTGAATACCCAGCGTGCCCTCGTGAATGTGGTTTAAGCGGTTATCGCGATACAGTCGCTCGACTGGATAGTCGCGGGTATAGCCATAGCCACCGAGTACTTGAATGGCCAGCTTGTTGGCCTCTAAGCAAAACTCTGACGGCCACGACTTGGCGATCGGCGTCAGTAAATCGAGCAACAGTTCGATGCGCTGCTGCTGTTCTTTGTCCGCCGCCAGCTTTTGTTGGTCGATCAGGCGGGCGCAGTAATAGACCAACATCTGTGCCCCTTCAACAAACGCCTTTTGGGTCATCAGCATGCGTTTAACATCGGCGTGCTGGCTAATCATCACCATCGCTGAGGTCGGATCGCGATCGACCAAACGCCGACCTTGAGGGCGGTTGCGCGCATAATCCAGCGAATAGAGATAGCCGCCTAAACCACACATTACCGCCGCCATACCCACCGACAGGCGCGCCTCATTCATCATGTTAAACATGTTCGCCAAACCACAATTTTCGTCGCCGACGAGGTAACCAATCGAATCGCCCCCCTCACCAAAATTGAGTAGGCAGTTGATGGTAGCCCGCTGGCCCATTTTGTGGTTCAGACCGGCCAATACAATGTTGTTGTCTTCGCCGATCTCGCCCTCGTCGGTCAGGCGATTTTTAGGCACTAAAAACAATGAAATACCTTTAACGCCCGGCGGCCCCCCTGGAATTTTCGCCAATACCATATGAATAATATTGTCAGAAATTTGGTGGTCGCCACACGAAATCCACATCTTAGTACCGGTAAGCTTGTAGCTGCCGTCGGCCAATAGCTCGGCCTTGGTGCGAATATCCGCCAATGACGAACCCGCTTGAGTCTCCGACAGGCACATGGTGCCGAGCCAGTGACCGGCGACAAGATTGGGCAGGTAACGTTTTTTGAGCGCCTCTGAGCCGCAGGCGTTGAGCATATTGGCAACCCCTTGACTCAAAAATAAGTAATTAAAAACCGCCGTATTAGCGCAGGCAAACATGCCCTTCAGCGCCTGATCGACCATCGTCGGCACCTGCATGCCACCGATGTCGGTGTCGTATGCAGTGGTCGACAAACCCGCTTCGCGGAACGCGTCAACGGCGTATTTAATTTCGGGAATTAACACCGCACTGCCATCAACGAACGCCGGTTCTTCGGCATCCCCCTTGCTGGCACAGGATAAAAATTTATCTTCGGCGATCGATTGCGCAAGGTCAAACACAGCGTCGATTGCACTTCGATCATAATCACTATAACGCGGCGATTTCAGCAATTCATGCATAGCCAGGGTTTCATAAAGCATGAAATCGAGGTCTCGACGGTTGACAATCATTGACATGGGTTATCTCCAAAAAAGTACTGGCCTACAAGCTGCAAATACTACCACGGCGATGCACACAGCGCTGTCCTGCGCGCGACAACAAGCGCTTCGATTGCAGCGATTGATAAGGATAGGTCATTCTATCGAACGCTATTTGACGTTGCGCCGAGATTAATCTAACCACCCACGCCGAATAAGCAAAATATGCAGACCAACATCGAGGCCGAATGGGGTGGCGCTGGGACAGTGTTCTGGCTCGGTCTAGCATCATCAAAATCAGCATGGCGGGCGGCTCAAATCGCACAAAATATATTTATTATGGGCACCCCCACGCGCGTCGAAACACTTATCAATAACGACTGACAAGCGGCGCTGGCCATTGTCCAAAACGGACGATTTAAAGGTCGAATCAACGGCGACTTAGCTTGCATTTTTCGCGTAAATGAGAATAATTACCGTTCTCAGCCAAGTACTGTAGGAAGCCCCATGAAAATCTCCGCGATCGGCCTCACAATCGCTCTAGGCACTACCTCTGCGTTTGGCATGGGTAGCCCCGACACGCTCACATCCAGCGAGCTAAATATTTATTCGGCGCGTAAAGAGGCGCTGATCAAACCGCTGCTCGATCGTTTTAGCGAAGCAACTGGCACGCAGATTAATCTAGTCACCGGCAAGGGCGATGCGCTGCTGACGCGCCTTCAAAGCGAGGGCATCAACTCGCCCGCCGATCTGTTGCTGACCGTCGACGCCGGTCGACTCTACCGCGCGCAGCAGGCTGGGGTATTGCAACCGATGATTTCCGAGCGGCTAAATGCCGCGATCCCGCAGCACTTGCGAAGCACCGATGACCAGTGGTTTGGGCTTAGTGTGCGCGCGCGGGTGATTGTCTATGCCAAAGATCGCGTCGGCGTCGAACAGTTGAGCAACTACGAGGCACTAGCCGAGCCACGCTGGCGCGGCAAGGTTTGCGTGCGCTCCTCCAGCAACATCTACAACCAGTCGCTGGTCGCGAGCATGCTTGCCACAGAGGGAATGCAGCACACCGAAACCTGGCTCGAGGGATTGGTCGCCAATTTTGCGCGCACCCCTGCCGGTGGCGATCGCGATCAGATCAAAGCGGTTGCCGCGGGACTGTGCGATGTTGCCATCGTCAACAGTTACTACCTCGGCGGTATGTTGCGCTCCAGCGATCCAGCTCAGCTCAAAGCCGCATCGAGCGTTGGATTGTTTTGGCCCAATCAAGACGGCCGTGGAACCCACATCAATATCTCTGGCGCTGGCGTCACCCGCTCGTCGCAAAACCCAGAACTTGCCGCACAACTGATCGCCTTTTTAGCTAGCGATGAAAGCCAGCGCTGGTATGCCGAAATGAACAATGAATTTCCGGTACGCGCCGACATCGAGGTTAGCGAAACTCTGCGCACCTGGGGAGGCTTTGACGCCGATCAATTAAACGTCACCGAACTGGGACGCAACAACGCCAACGCCATTATGGCGATGGATCGGGCGGGTTGGAAATAACCGCGCACGCCGCCATCGCGCCCCGCGACAGCCGCCAACGCCCCAGTTGGCGCAATCTAGCGACCCTCGTTACCACACTGCTGGCACTGCCGGTGCTGGTGATTCTCAGTAGCCTGCTGCAACCCTTTAGCGCCGCATGGCAGCACCTCTATAGCACGGTGCTCGGCGACTATGTAGCTAACTCGCTATTACTGGTTGCCGGCGTCGGCGTCGGCACTTTGCTGCTTGGCGTTAGCGCGGCCTGGTTGACCGCTCTCTGCGAATTCCCAGGGCGCAAACTTCTGAGCTGGGCGCTGTTGTTGCCCATGGCCATGCCCGCCTACATCATCGCCTACACCTACACTGGCCTGCTCGATCTGACAGGCCCGGTGCAAACCGGCTTGCGGCAGGTATTTAATTGGTCCTATGGCGATTATTATTTTCCGCAGATCCGCTCTTTGGGCGGTGCTATATGCATGCTCTCGCTGGTGCTCTATCCCTACGTGTATCTTCTCGCGCGGGTCGCCTTTGCCGGACAATCAGAAGCGATTCTCGAGGCCAGCCGCAACCTTGGTAAGGGGCCGTGGCAGAGCTTTTTTTGGGTCTCGCTACCGATGGCGCGACCGGCCATCGCCGCCGGTTTAAGCTTGGCATTGATGGAGACCTTGGCAGACTATGGCACCGTTGCCTACTTTGGCGTGAGCACCTTTACCACCGGTATTTTTCGTACTTGGTATGGCCTCGATGAGCTGACCACCGCGGCGCAACTCTGTGCGCTATTGCTGCTGTTTGTGTTTGCGCTGATTCTGCTTGAACGGGAATCGCGCCGGCGACTTAGATTTCATCAAAGCACCGTTCGCGGCACACCCAAACTGCTGGTGTTGCGCGGTTGGCGCGCTCCGCTGGCAAGCGTGTTTGGCACCACTATCGTGGTGCTAGGGTTTGTCTTGCCGGCGTTACAATTGGTTTACTGGGCCACCAGCCGCTGGCAGTCTAATTTCAATCGCGACTTTGGCGAATTGCTGGTCAACAGCTTTACCCTCGCCACCGCCGCCGCTATCGCCTGCCTGTTGGTCGCGCTGCTATTGGCCTATACCAAGCGTCGCTTTAACACCCGCCGCGAACGCTCCCAAGTCGAAATTGCCAACCTTGGCTATGCGGTGCCGGGCACCGTTATTGCGGTCGGCATCATGGCGCCCGCTGGGTGGCTCGACCAACAAATCGACGCGCTTAGCAGTGCGTGGTTTAACTACCCGACGGGGCTACTGTTGAGCGGCACCATCGGCATTTTATTGTTTGCCTACGTGGTGCGGTTTTTGTCGGTGTCGCTGCAAAGCGTCGAGTCTGGCCTCACCGCGATCAAGCCAAACATCGACGAATCGGCGCGATCGCTCGGCGCATCGCCGCTGCAAGTGCTTAGCCGCATTCATCTGCCACTGCTGCGCCCCAGTCTACTAACCGCGCTACTGCTGGTGTTTGTCGATGTTTTAAAGGAATTACCGACCACGCTTATTCTTCGACCATTCAATTTCAACACCTTGGCAGTACGCACCTATGAATTGGCCTCAGACGAGCGTTTGGTGGATGCTGCCCTACCCGCTCTGGCGATTGTCGCCACCGCACTATTACCTGTATTATTAATCATTCGCACTATGCTTCACGAGCGCCGATCTCATGGATAACCAACTGACCCTAGACCGAGTCACTATCGCCTACGATGGTGCTAGTGCCGTGGCAGATGTCTCGTTTGCGCTACCCGAAGGCGATATCGGTTGCCTATTGGGCCCCTCGGGCTGCGGTAAGACCAGTCTACTGCGCGCCATAGCCGGCTTTGAACCGGTCGCTGCCGGTGCCATTAGCCTTCGCGGCCAGACCATTAGTACGCCGCAATATGCGCAGGTACCGGAAGAGCGCGCGGTGGGTATGGTATTTCAGGATTTTGCGTTATTTCCCCATCTGAGCGTCAGCGACAACATCGGCTTTGGATTGCCTCAGGGCAGTGCCGACGAGCGCCGCGCACGAATCGCCGAGATGCTCGACTTGGTCGGACTGAGCAACAAAATCGAGCGCTACCCTCACGAGCTGTCGGGTGGCCAACAACAGCGCGTAGCACTGGCCAGAGCCTTGGCGCCCAATCCAAAAATACTTTTGCTGGACGAGCCGTTTTCCAACCTCGACAGCGTTCGGCGCAGCCAACTCGCCGGCGAGATCCGCGCCCTGCTGAAACGCAGTAAGGTCACCGCCCTGTTGGTGACCCACGATCAGGACGAGGCCTTTGCCATGGCCGACCAGATTGTCTTGCTCAACCATGGCCGAGTCGATCAGATCGGCACACCCCGCGAACTCTACCAGCGACCGGCGACGCTGTTCGCCGCAGACTTTATCGGCGCCGGCAACCTGATCGACATCGACATCGATGCCGCCGGTAATCTCGATGCCGGTTGGGGCAAACTAACATCTTCGCAGTGGCCAGAGCAGTGCGCCGGACGCATCAAACTATTACTGCGTCCAGACGTGGTGGTGTTTGACGACCATGCTGGGCACCAGCTCAACATTGTCGAAAAGATTTTTCAGGGCGCTAACCACCTCTATCAATTGGCGCTTCCCGATGGCCAGACCGTCGCCTGTCTAGCACCGAGCGATATCGATCAGCCCATCGGCGACAGTCTGCCGGTGCGCTTTGACCTCGATCAAGCGGTGGTCTTTAGTGGGCGCGCCTAGTCGAGCGCAGAGCAAATAGCAGATAGCAGATAGCAGATAGCAGACAACCCAATAGCCTGTTCGATCGCTCACGGGCGGTGTCGTGACGACCGCTTGGGCGTCGTTTTGGAGAATCTATGAAAATAGCCGTGATCGGCAGCAATCGTGGCATTGGCCTAGAATTGGTGCGACAGCTAGTGCGCGCCGAACATCAGGTGTTTGCGTTTTGCCGGCAGAGCTCACCAGCCTTGCGGGAGTGCGCACCGGCAGCAATTATTGAACAGTTCGAGGTCACCGACGCGGCACACATGCAGCGCAGCGTCGCAGCGCTAGATCTCGCCAACCTCGACTGGCTGTTTCACGTATCCGGCATTTTGAGGCCGCAGGGCCTGAGCAACTTTGACCCCGCAGCCATGGTTGAGCAATTCACCGTCAACGCCATCGCTCCCATGCTCGCAGCGCAAGTGTTTACCCCGTACATGACCGCGTCCTCCAAAATTGGCTTACTGACCAGTCGCATGGGCTCTATGACAGACAACACCACCGGCGGCAGCTACGGCTATAGAATGTCGAAAGCTGCGCTCAACGCAGCGGGTAAGAGTCTCAGCTTGGACTTAAAAAGCCGCGGCATCGCGGTGTTTTTGCTTCATCCAGGCTACGTCAAAACCGATATGACTCATCAGCGAGGGCTGATCGACACAGCCGAATCGGCGCGCGGACTGATCGCTCTAATGGCGCAAAAAACCGCACAGCAAACCGGCACCTTTTGGCACGTCAATGGCGAGCAGTTGCCCTGGTAGCCGCCCCGACCTCAACCATTAAAAGCAAGGCAAAGTAGAGCGGGTAGGTTTTTTATCATTTTATGCGCTTTATCAAACAAGCTATCAAACAAACTATCAAGAACCGTCATCGCCGATGCTCCTAGGTAACAACGCAGACAATAGTCAGCATAACAACACCCCATAAGACCTCCCCAAGAAAGTTAAATCCTCAGTTTTCTATGCCGCTTAACGGGCTTTGCCAGATTCGCTGATCGCTCATCCCGCAAACACAGACCCTTTCAATCTCTGCCGCCCTGCACTGCCCCGGCGCTCTGCGTGGCACAAAGGTGTCATCTTGCCATCGCCGTATGCCACGTTCCAAAGACGAACCTCTGGGTATGTTAAACGGCACCTCCTTGACTGTTTACTGAAC
>MDTF01007513.1_pt1 | contig 14398 bp, 17 predicted proteins | sample 811191 | NCBI WGS metagenome assembly MDTF01 (sample SAMN05326649, study PRJNA326480) | marine metagenome | isolation source: seawater | place: Southern Ocean | collected 2011
CGAAAACACGCTTGCAAGAATACTTGCAAGCTAAGAAATCTGACTTGCCAGCGTATGAGTTGGTTGGCGTAAACGGGCAAGATCACGAACAAATGTTTGTTATAGAGTGCCATAGCAGCTTACTAGATAAACCCACTAGAGCGGAAGCCTCCAGCCGCCGAATCGCCGAACAGAAATCGGCCACGCTTGCTTTACAGCAGCTTGGTCAAGATTTTTTATAGCAGAAAATATACCATGATAGATTTAGATACTTGGCTAGCAGCCCAAAGTGATAGCAATACAAAATGTGGTTATGTGGCCATAGTAGGTCGGCCTAATGTTGGCAAATCCACTTTGCTTAATCGTATCTTAGGCCAAAAAATTAGTATTACCTCGCGTAAACCACAAACGACTCGCCATCAAATATTAGGCATAAAAACCCAAGGTGAGGTGCAGGTAGTGTATGTGGATACGCCGGGTTTGCATATAGACCAAGCTGACAAGGCCATTAATCGTTACATGAATAAAGCGGCATCGAACGCCTTAAAGCATGTCGATTTGGTTATTTTTATGGTGGATCGTACGCGCTGGAACGACGGCGACGAGCATGTGTGTGAGAAAGTTACAGCCGCCAATTGTCCCGTTATTTTAGCCATTAACAAGATCGACATACTCGATGATAAGCAATCCTTACTGCCCTATCTTCAAGAGGTGCAGCTAAGGTTGCCTAATGCTGTGCTGGTGCCTATTGCGGCCCATACGGGTGCTTCGGTGGAGCAATTAGAACAATGTGTGCTTGATCAGCTGCCTAATGGGAGGCACTTTTTTCCTGAAGATCAAGTTACTGACCGTAGTGCGCGTTTTATTACTGCTGAGTTGATTCGTGAAAAAATTATGCGCCAACTCGGTGATGAGCTGCCGTATCAAATGACGGTGGAAATAGAAGAGTTTGCGCAAGATGGCCCAGTACTGCACATAGGCGCTTTAATTTTAGTTGAGCGTAAAGGCCAAAAACGCATCCTCATCGGTGATAAAGGCGATCGAATTAAGCAGATTGGGCGTGATGCACGAGTGGATATGGAACGCATGTTCGAATGCAAAGTGATGCTTAAACTCTGGGTTAAAGTAAAAAGTGGTTGGTCTGATGATGAGCGGGCCTTGCAAAGTTTAGGCTACGATGGCCTCGATTAACTTAGGGTGAGCGAACAGCAGCCTGCCTATGTTCTGCATAGTCGTCCATGGCGGGAAACCAGTGTCATCGCTGACCTTTTTACTCTCAACCAAGGTCGGGTAGCAGTTATAGTGCATGGTGCGCGCAAGCCGCAAGGTAAGCAGCCTGCTAAGCGTGCCCTAGTGCAGCCTTTCACGCCGTTAATGGTGAGTTTTACAGGGCGTGGTGAATTACGCACTAGTCAGCAATTTGAGGGTGCCGGCGCACCACTCAATATATTAGGTAACAGTCTTTATAGTGGCGTCTACATTAATGAGTTATTACTGAAGCTGCTGGCTCTGGACGACCCTTACCCCAACCTATTCGCCTACTATCAAGTACTGCTCAATCAGTTGACGCATAATGCCGTATTAGAACAATGTTTGCGTCCCTTTGAGGTCCAACTAATGGACGAACTGGGGTATCATATGGTGCTAGATAGGGACTATATAACCGATGAGCCCGTCCTGGCGTCAGCAAGTTATCAATTACACCCGCTTTTGGGGGTGTGTTTAAAGCCCATGCAGGTTAGTGCCTCAGTTACTCAGGCAACGATCAGTGGCAAGGCCCTGTTGCAATTAGCTGCAGGTGACTACACTGATAGTGAATGTCTTAAAGTGGCTAAGTATATGGCTCGGGTTAACTTAGATCAGCTGTTGGGTGGTAAGCCACTGCAAAGCCGTAATTTATTCCACACTATGGTTAAAAGGTAACTAATAATAGTTTACCTAGTAACTACTAGCGACATTTAGGAGAAGACAAGCCAATGGTTGATCCCAATCGAATTTTACTGGGCGTGAATGTAGATCATGTTGCAACCTTGCGCCAAACTCGTGGCACCCGTTATCCTGACCCAGTTAAAGCCGCCTTAGATGCTGAGCAGGCAGGTGCAGATGGCATTACCGTTCATTTACGTGAGGACGCACGGCATATTCAAGAGCGTGATGTGCGAGTGATGGCCCAAGTGCTGCAAACGCGCATGAATTTTGAAATGGGAGTCACTGACACCATGGTTGATTTTGTTGTGGAGTTGGCTCCTGCCTATGTGTGTTTAGTGCCAGAAAAACGCCAGGAGCTTACCACTGAAGGGGGCTTAGACGTGGTGTCTCAAGCCGCAAAAATCAAAGCTGCATGCCAGCGCATGCAAGCTGTAGGCAGTCAGGTGTCTTTGTTTATAGATGCTGACAAGCAACAGATAGATGCAGCCAAGCGCACGGGTGCAGAACTCATTGAGTTACACACAGGCGCCTATGCTGATGCAACCAACTATAGCCAACAGCATGCTGAACTGGTGCGCATTGCACAGAGCGCCACTTACGCGGCTAGCATTGGCTTAATCGTTAATGCCGGGCATGGACTTAACCTCCAAAACGTTGAGGCTATCGCCGCTATCCCTGAATTTAATGAACTTAACATTGGCCATGCTTTAATTGCGGATGCTTTATTTGTGGGTTTGCCGCAAGCCGTTAAAAACATGAAAGCGCTAATGCGGGCTGCCCGTGAAAGCCATCGACCTAGCCGGGTTTAATAAGGTGTAATTGACTCATGGTAATGTCAATTGGCACAGATATCGTCTCGACTGCGCGCATAGAGGCTGCTTTGGAACGCACAGGGCGTAAATTTGCCCAGCGCATCCTCACCGAGTTTGAAATGGTGCAGTTTGACGCTGTGAGTCATAAAGCTGCCTTTTTGGCTAAGCGCTTTGCTGCTAAAGAGGCCGCTGCTAAAGCCTTAGGCACAGGGATCGGGCGGGGTATATCTTGGCAGCAAATGCACATAGAACATGATGAACTGGGTGCGCCTAAGCTTATCCTTAGCGGCGCAGCGGCGCAGCGACAAATCGATTTAGGTAGCCAAAAAGCCCACCTCAGTATTGCTGACGAATTAGATCAAGCCTTGGCTTTTGTAGTACTAAGTTAGATCTGTTAACTAGAGGTTAATATGCATAATTTCCCTACCATAGAAGACTATGTAGGCAAGACCCCCTTGGTGCGTTTACAGCGTTTACCTGGGCATACCAGCAACGTTATTTTGGCTAAGTTAGAAGGCAATAACCCTGCTGGCTCAGTCAAAGATCGCCCGGCTATGAGCATGATTCTAGAGGCTGAAAAACGTGGCGATATTAAACCTGGCGATGTGCTAATTGAGGCCACAAGTGGTAACACGGGGATTGCCTTAGCCATGGTGGCAGCCATCAAAGGTTATCGGCTTAAGTTAATTATGCCGACGCATATGAGCTCTGAACGCAAGGCCTCTATGGCTGCTTATGGCGCTGAACTCATTGAAGTGAGCTCAGTGCAGGGCATGGAAGGTGCGCGGGATCTGGCTTTAGCTATGCAAGCGCGTGGGGAAGGGAGGGTGTTGGACCAGTTCGCTAATGCGGATAACCCACTGGCCCATTACCGCACTACGGGGCCTGAGATTTGGCAGCAAACCCAAGGCAAGATTACCCATATGGTTAGTTCCATGGGGACTACAGGCACGATCATGGGCTTGTCAGCTTACTTAAAGGAACAAAATCCACAAGTGCAAATGTATGGGCTTCAGCCCAGTTCAGAGTCCTATATTCCTGGTATTCGTCGTTGGCCAAAAGCCTACCTGCCAAGTATTTTTGACGCTGCAAAAGTAGACGCTATAATTGACATAGATCAGGCTGAAGCCGAAGCCACCATGAAAATCTTAGCCAAAGAGGAAGGTATCTTCGCTGGAGTCTCCTCTGGTGGCTCTGTTGCTGGCGCCCTGCGTTTGTCCAAACAGTTAGAAAATGCTGTAATTGTATGTATTATTTGTGATCGTGGCGACCGCTACTTATCTACTGGAATATTTGTTTAATCATGGCTCGTTTATCGCCCTTGCAGCGCAAACTTAAACTTAAAAACCCGTCAGCCTCGGCCAAACAAAGGCGTGCACTAGCCCAAGAAGAAGTGGAGTTGGTGACCTTGCCTGTGGGCAAACACATTCACTTAGAGCTGGAGAACTTAAGTCATGATGGTCGCGGTGTTGGTCGTTGGCAGGGTAAAACCATCTTTGTTAAGGGCGGGTTAAAGGGTGAATCCGTCAAGGCGCAAGTGCTCAGTGATCATAAAACCCATGTAGAAGCTGGTCTGTTAGAGATCAAGCAGGCCAGTAATGATAGAGTTGAGCCTTTTTGTCCAGTGTATGAAATTTGTGGCGGTTGCCAGTTGCAACACCTAGAGCCGCGGGCTCAAATAAGCTTTAAGCAGGCGGCAATCGCCGAGCAACTGCGCCGTTTAGCTGACATTGAGCCCAAGCAATGGGTGCAACCCATTGTTGGTTCTAGCCTAGGTTATCGTCGCCGAGCGCAATTAGCCACGCGTTATTTTGCAGACAGCAAAACCTTATTGCTAGGCTTTCGCCAAAGTGGCCATAGCCATATAGTGCCTATTAGTCAGTGCCTGGTGTTGGAACCCATTTTATCTAATTTGATTGCACCTTTGCATGACATGTTAGTTAGTCTGGAGCACACTCAGTGGGTGACTCACATAGAGCTATTAGAAACCCAAGCTGGAGCCTGTGTGAGTTTAAAAGTCTCATCCAGCCTTACTCCCGAAGACCAGCAACTTCTATCTGCTTTTGGTGAGCAGCACCTAGCTAGCATAGTCTGCCAGCAAACAGACCATGATGACCTATGGTTAAATGGTGGAATAGAAAAACTCAGCTATAGCTTAACAGTGGCAGCCACAGAACAGCCCATTGCTCTAGACTTTTCGGTGCAAGACTTTGTTCAGGTCAATGCTCAGGTTAACCAAGGCATGGTGGCCCAAGCTATAGATTGGCTTGAGCCTGAGGCGGGTGATAATGTACTGGACTTATTTAGTGGTGTGGGCAATTTTGCCCTGCCCATAGCCAGCCAAGCAGATCAAGGTGTTACTGTACTAGCTTTGGAGGGTGACTATGCCATGGTTAAAAAAGGCCGTCATAATGCGCAGTGTAATGGCTTGTTTTTGGTTGATTTTGAACAAGCAGACTTGTTTGATGCTAGCGCGCGTAAGCTATGGCACAAAAAGGCCTTCAATAAAGCCTTATTAGATCCACCTCGTGCAGGTGCGAAAGGCATTGCCAAATTACTTAAGGGTCAGCCCTTAGAGCGAGTGGTTTATGTGTCGTGTAATCCTGCATCGATGGCGCGAGACCTAAAAGAATTTCAGACCTTGGGGTTAAATGTTGCTAAGGTGGGGTGCATAGATATGTTTCCCCATACCCCTCATTTAGAAGTTATGGCTTTACTGGTGCGCAGTTAAGGCTAGAGTCATGGGCAGGTCATATTTAAGTGCTAACATCACATCATCTTAACGCGCGCTGTTAAAGCGCATTATTAGACGGAATTTTACAACCATGGTACAGGTACGCGCAGTTCACCCGACCCATGCGGACGGCAATATTAACATCCACGCTTGGATGGCAGGATTACAAGGTCAAGTAGAATTCCTTGATACTGGCAGCTTGCAAAAGGCCTGCGAATTGGCCCAAGAAGTGCGTGATAGGGCAAGTCAAAGCGAGGATGTGTGGGCCACTGAAGAAGTGGACTGTTTCCGCACTGGGCTTGAAATGGCTGAAATCTTAACTACCCTGCAGGTGAATGAGGAAACCTTAGTTGCGGGCGTGTTATACCGCGCTGTGAGAGAAGATAAACTAGCTCTTAAAGACGTTAAGGAAGCCTTTGGCCCGATAGTTGCCCAACTTATTGAGGGCGTACTACAAATGGCTGCCATCAGTAACTTACAAAGCCCCACTCGAGGTAGTATTTTAGGTCAATCTGATGGCCAGTTAACTAATGTGCGTAAAATGTTGGTGTCGCTAGTTGATGATGTGCGGGTTGCTTTGATCAAGCTAGCTGAGCGCACCTGTGCCATTCGTGCGGTTAAAAATGTGGACCGCAAAAAGCGTTATCTGGTATCTAGAGAAGTGTTTGATGTCTATGCCCCCTTAGCCCATCGTTTAGGCATTGGTGCGGTTAAGTGGGAGCTGGAAGATCTTTCTTTTCGTTATCTTCAGCCTAATGCCTATAAAGAAATTGCCTCGTTTTTAGACGAGCGGCGGATGGACAGGCAGGACTATATTAAGAGAGTGTTAGCAGACCTGACGGACCAGCTTACGGGGGCAGGCATCGAACCTGACATCATGGGTCGGGCTAAGCATATTTACAGTATCTGGCGTAAAATGCAGCGTAAAAATATTGAGTTTTCACAGGTTTATGATGTACGTGCAGTGCGCATACTGGTACCTGAGTTAACGGACTGTTATACCGCCTTGGGCATCGTGCATGGCTTGTGGCGTAATATCCCCCAAGAGTTTGATGACTATATTGCTACGCCTAAAGAAAATGGCTATCGTTCCTTACATACTGCGGTTGTTGGCCCCGAAGGCAAGGTCGTAGAGATTCAAATCCGTACCTTTGCTATGCACGATGAAGCTGAGCTTGGCGTCTGTGCTCATTGGTTGTACAAGGGCACCGACGTTAACAGTATTGGCAATTCCTATGATGACAAGCTTGCTTGGTTGCGTCAGGTTTTGGAATGGCACGACGAAGTAGGTGATGGGGCAGAATTTGTCGATCAGGTTAAAAGTGATGTAGAGCAGGATCGTATTTATGTGTTCACGCCCGATGGCCATGTTGTGGACTTACCTTCAGGCGCCACACCTATTGATTTTGCCTACAGAGTGCATACAGAAGTAGGAAATACCTGTCGTGGAGCTAAAATACACGGCCGCATAGTGCCTTTGACTTATGGTCTTCAAACAGGCGATCAAGTGTCCATTATGACCTCCAAAGGGGGAGCGCCAAGTCGAGATTGGATGAACCCCAACCTTGGTTATGTGCATGCGGGTCGTACACGGGCTAAAATTGGACACTATTTCAAGCAGCTAGACAAAGATAAAAATGCCACTGCGGGGAGTCAACTCGTTGAACGTGAAATGAGTCGTATGGCGATTATGGGGGTTAATTACGCGCACATCGCCAATGCAATTAACTTTAAGCATGTGGATGACATGTATGCAGCTTTGGGAGCTGGTGATGTGCGCTTAGCGCAGGTGATTAATGCGGCTCAACAACAAGTAGAACCCAATCCTAAGTCTAAAAAACAGCTTGATTTAAGTCTGCTAAATGGTAAGTCCAAGACCCCATCTAAGACCGGTAATGATGTGCAAATTGCGGGGGTGGGTAATCTTTTGACCAGTATGGCTAATTGTTGTAAGCCGGTGCCAGGTGACCCGATTACTGGTTTTATCACCCTAACACGGGGGGTGTCGGTGCATCGCCAAGACTGTCTTAATATTATGAATATGGCTGAACGCGATCGGCAACGTATTATCGAAGTTAACTGGTCTGGTAACAGTGAGCATACCTACCCCGTCGATATTTTCATTGAAGCGGTAGATCGATCGGGTTTATTGAGTGAAGTGGTGATGGTGCTAGGTAATGAAAATGTTAACCTTGGCAACATTAGCACCCAGGTTGATAAAAAAACCCATTCAGCCACTATTGCTATGACCATCGATATTCCCCGCTTGGATTTGCTGGGGCGTATTTTAGATAAAATAAGCCAGCTGCCTAATGTGCTGGATGTGAGGCGCCAAAAAAATGGTTAAACTTAGCGGTGATTCTGACCAGACTAGTGGGTTGGCTAGTAACTCAAAAAGCCACGACTCTATGAAGCAGTTGTTGGATATTATGGCCCAACTTCGCAACCCAGAAGGTGGCTGCCCGTGGGATCTTAAGCAAGATTTCCACAGTATTTTGCCCCACACCTTAGAAGAGGCCTATGAAGTTGCAGATGCCATAGAGTCCAATAATCGTCTGCAGTTACGCGATGAGTTGGGAGACCTGTTATTCCAAGTGGTCTTTTATTGCCAGCTGGCCCGTGAAGAGGGCAGTTTTGAGTTTGCCGACGTAGCTCAAACTATGTCAGATAAGCTCATTCGTAGGCATCCTCACGTGTTCGATCCAAAGGGCAATGACCTAAAGCAAGGTGCCGTGGCCATTGATGCTGATCAAGTCCTAGAGCGTTGGGAAAGTATTAAACAAACCGAACGTGATGCTAAACAGCAACACTCGGTATTAGACGATGTGCCTAATGCTTTGCCTGCCATGCAGCGAAGTGCCAAGTTACAAAAACGGGCTGCTAATGTGGGCTTTGACTGGCCTGACCTAAACTCTGTTTTAGCGAGTATGGCAGAAGAGCTAGAAGAAGTGCAGGAGGCAGTTGCCAGTGGTGATAAAGACCACACCATAAAGGAGCTGGGTGATTTAATGTTTGCTTGTGTGAACATGGCGAGGCACTCAAAACAAGACCCAGAGCAGGTGATGCGTGCAGCCAATGCCAAGTTTGAACGCCGCTTTCGTTTTTTAGAGGCGCAGTTATTGGCTGTGGGTGAAGACTTAGAAAATGTGAGTTTAGAGCGTATGGACGCAGGTTGGGATGCCGCTAAAGCGGCTGGCTTATAACGGTTATAAGCCAGTTTAACCTGACTGCCGTGGCGCTCAAGCATAGTTTTAGTTACACTACGCGGCCCAGTTAAATGTGTATTTGGACTTCGGGTTTCTTAACAAGCGGACGGGTAAGCTAAAGCTTTCTTTTTTGTCTCTTTGCTAAGGCGTCTTATTTTGGTCGAATACGGACTGACTGAGCTATTGAATAATGGCTGTATTATTTAAAATTTATGGAGTTAAGTCATGAAGTTAATTCTTTTAGGTGCGCCTGGCTCAGGCAAAGGCACACAAGCACAGTACCTTACTGAAAAGTATGGTATCCCCCAGATTTCCACGGGTGATATGCTGCGTGCAGCGGTGAAAGCGGGTACTGAGTTGGGTCAAATTGCTAAGCAAGTGATGGACGAGGGTGGCTTAGTTTCTGACGAGCTGATCATTAATTTAGTTAAAGAACGCATTACCCAAGACGACTGTAGCCAAGGTTTCTTGTTTGATGGTTTTCCGCGCACTATTCCTCAGGCACAGGCTTTAAAAGACGCGCATGTTGCCATTGACGCAGTGGTTGAAATTGACGTTGCGGATGACGAAATTATTAAGCGTATGAGTGGCCGCCGAGTACACCCGGGTTCTGGTCGAACTTATCACCTAGTATTTAATGCCCCCCAACAAGCAGGTAAAGATGACGTCACCGGTGAAGACTTGGTGCAGCGCGCCGATGACCAAGAAGACACTGTACGCCAGCGTTTAACTATTTATCACCAACAAACTGCGCCCTTGATGGATTTTTACAAGCAGCTAATCGCCTCTGTAGGTGCTGACGCACCTGCCCACCACTATATTGCAGGGGTAGGCAGTGTGAGTGATATTAAAGAGGCTGTTTTCTCAGCACTGGGCGAGTAATATCGCCTATGACTCACATACTGGCTCTGGACACTTCTGGCAACTCTTGCAGTGTAGCATTGTGGAATGACGCAGGCCTTTTAATAGGCCAAGAAGAAGCGGCAGAGCGCCAACACACTCAGCGCTTGCTGCCCATGGTTCGTGACTTGTTGCAACAGGCTGAGGTGAAAATGTCTAAGCTGGATGCCATTGCCTATGGCCGTGGCCCGGGTTCCTTTACTGGCATTCGTATTGCAGCAGGTGTAGCACAAGGTTTAGCCTTTGGCATTGATTGTAAAGTTATTCCCATATCCACGCTTGCGGCTTTGGCCTTGCGCCAGCATCAACTGTCTAACGAAAGACATTTAGCCTATGCGTGTAGCATTGATGCGCGCATGGGTGAAGTCTACTGGGGTGAATATCTAGTTGACGAAAGTCATGCCCAATTGGTGTTGCCTCAGGTCGCAGAAAAAGTGTGTGCACCGGCTCAAGTTGAGGTAATGCATGCGGCCTATGTGGCTTGTGGTAGTGGCATGGGGGTTGCTAATATGCCGGCAGCTATTGTTAAAGAGGCTCAATTAGCACACCCAAACTTGCAGCCCAGAGCCCTAGAAATGGTGCGTTTAGCGGCATCTGAGTTCGCCCTTGGGCGTCAGTGTGCACCCGAAGATGCGCTACCAGTTTATTTACGTGATGAAGTTACTTGGCAGAAACTACCCCGTTACCAATAATTTTATGGCCTAACTGAGGATTACCCATGGATTGGATTCAAGCCAGTATTATTGCTTTAATTCAGGGCATTACCGAGTTCTTACCCATTTCAAGTTCGGCCCATCTGCTGTTTCCAAGTTTATTACTAGGCTGGCCTGACCAAGGCTTAACCTTCGATGTAGCAGTGCATTTAGGTAGCTTGCTGGCTGTTATTATTTACTTGCGCAAAGATTTAATTGCCATGTTGACGGGCCTGCGACAATGGCAACAAGAAAAACACCTCAATATCCAAGCGACCTTAGCGTTAATGCTCACGCTAGCCACTTTACCTGCGGTATTTTTTGGTCTGGTATTAAAGGGCTGGATAGAGACTAATGCGCGTGATCTTTGGGTTGTGGCCGTGACTACCTTGGTATTTGGTTTGTTGCTGGGCTTGGCTGATTGGCGCAGCCGCAAACAAGACCCTATGGCTGCCATGAGTTGGCGTCACACTTTGTACATAGGCCTTGCCCAAGCCCTAGCGCTATTGCCAGGCACTTCGCGCTCAGGTATCACTATGACCGCCGCCCTAATGCTGGGTTATACCCGCCAAGCTGCAGCACGTTTTTCTTTTCTTATGTCCATTCCTATTATTCTAGCTGCGGCTAGCCTTACGGGAGTTGAACTAGCTATGGGCGTCCTAGTCATTGACTGGGGCCTGATGTTGCTGGCTTTTTTTGTGTCTTTTGTCAGCGCTTGGTTATGTATCGTGTTATTTATGCAGGTGATTAGTCGCATAGGTATGTGGCCCTTTGCGGTGTATCGTATTATCTTGGGAGTGGGCCTGTGTTGGTTAATACTGCCAATTTAAAAGTAGCCGTTATTAGCGCAGGCTTTCAGCCCTTAGAAAAGGCTCTGGCCGAACAATTAGCTGTGCCACTGTTTAAAAAGTCTAAACCTGAGTATGACTTTTTATTGCGTTTTACCCCCGAAGGTCTAGGTTTAGAGCCGGTAGATGGCCGCAGTGGGGCGGTGCGAGTCGATTTTACAGCTGGCAAAGCCCGCCACAGAAGGATGTTTGGTGGTGGTAAAGGTCAGCAAGTGGTCAAGGCGGTTGGAGTGCAAGGCAGTGTGCGCCCAAGCTTACTTGATTTAACAGCAGGCCTAGGTGCTGATGCCTTTGTTTTGGCCGGTCTTGGCTGTCAGGTGTCTATGGCAGAGCGGCAGCCAATGGTGCGAGCTTTGTTGGCAGATGGTTTAACGCGGGGAATGTTAGACATTGATGTCGGTGCTATTGTGGCGGCAATGAGCCTAAAAAAAGGTCACGCCTTAGCGGTCATGGAGGGTTGGCTAGATACGGCGCCACAAGTCATTTATCTGGACCCTATGTTTCCACATTCTGGCAAATCAGCCCAAGTAAAAAAAGAGATGGCGTTATTTAGGCAGCTAGTGGGCGCCGATGAAGATGCTGATGCCCTATTAGCCCCAGCACTTGCTTTAGCCACACATAGGGTAGTGGTGAAGCGGCCGCGTCTGGCGCCAGATCTTGCTCAGCATAAGCCCACCTATCGGCTTGAAGGTAAAACTAATCGGTTTGATATTTATGTCAATAAAAGCCTTGATAAATAGCCAGCGCTCCTATTGAAAGTAAAATTTGAACCCTAAGAAAAACGATTAGTAATGTGGAGGTGGCTGGTGTGCTTCGGGACCACCTTGGCCGGCATTGGCTGCTTGTTGCAAATTAGTCATTTGCTGTGCCAACAAACTTAATGCCCGATCTAATCTAGTCAAATCTTTTTGCTGTTGACTCACTACGTGGTTAAGGGTGTCTATAGTTTGTTCTTGAAAGGCAACTTGTTGCTGTAATTCGACAATATCGGCGGCATTATTCATGAAATTCTCAAGAAGTGGCAAAAAAGTACATATTTATAAATCAAGTGTTTGATTAGATGCGAGTTTTTATATAATCTTGCTTGATTGTACCGACTTTACGCTGCCTAGGATATACAGCTTAGTAAAGGTGGTGCGTAATAAGTTTATTTAAAACAATAAAATTAGAGATATCGAGCCATTATGAGACGCACATTATTTATTTATAGCTTCATTATTAGTTTAATTGCCGCCTTGGCATTACCCTTTATTCTAGACGAGGTCGTCAGTGGATCTCGCATTGTTGACACCCAATTTGAGCTAGTAGTAGCGGTGGCTTTTGCCCTGTTTTGGGTTGCTACCTTGGCGACTGGGGTTAAGTTTGTGTCTTCTGTGGTAGAAGATGAAGCCCAGTGTGATGAGATGGATGACGACCCAAACCGCGAATCAGGCACGGTAAAATGGTTTAACGTCACTAAAGGCTTTGGTTTTGTGACGCGCGACCAAGGCGACGATGTGTTTGTTCATTTCCGTTCTATTCGTGGCAAAGGCCATCGATCCTTATTAGAAGGCCAGCGTGTGCGCTTTAGTGTGATTGAAAGCGACAAGGGCATTCAAACTGAAGACGTCTCTATCGTCGGTTAGATAGTATATCACTGGCTTGAACAGGAATGGGCAAGCCAGTGAAGTAAACTTTAACATTTGGCCCAATTTGGAATAGGCAAATATTTATGCAAGCACCGTCTGATCAGCGCTCTAGCCAGTACCAAGCAGCCAATGATGAAATCGACCTAACAGATCTAGTGCGTGCCCTTTGGTCTGGAAAATGGTTGGTCATAGGGGTTACCTTTGCGGCGCTTTTGCTCGCGTTAGCCTACCTAATGTTAGTGCCTAAAACATATACAGCTACTCTTGCAATAGCGCCTTTACCTATGGCGCAGGCTAAGATCTACGCCGACCTAAATAATCTTCAAATATATGAGTTAGCTCAGTTAAACACCAGAGTCTTTAATCCGACTGATCTGGCTGCCTTTATGCTGCTGGATAACGAAATGCTCTTAACACTTTTGTTAGAGCAGATTCAAACTGGTGAAGATATTGAACAGGCTATGAAATTATCTGACTAAATTAAGCGCCAAGACGACAAAACAGACCAAGAGTTTGATTTGCGTCTTCGTAAAGCGACCTCTGACTTTGAGCTAAACCTGCCCTAAGCAAAAGAAGGCAAAACAGTTACTATGGATTAGGTATTGGGTTTGAACACTAAAAACCCAGAACTGGCAAGCCAAGTAGTATCTGATGTCATGCTTCTAGCTAATGAAAAGGTAAACACGCAATTAGTCCAGTCCTTTAAACGTCATGTCAATAAGCAAACTAGAAGTAACAAATTTGCTATTGAAGATCTTCAACAAAAAAACAATGCACTCTAAACACTTATAAAATCAATACTGCAGCAAAGTTAGCGAATTTAACAGAACAGGCCCAAATTGCCCGCTCATTAAACTTACAGAGTGGCTCACTTTCAGCTCAGGCTTATGCAAATACATCTATGGTTATGACTTCTGTTGGCGAAGATGGACCCTTGTACTTGAGAGGCTATATTGTCCTAGAAAAAGAAATTCAGATTCTCCAGTCCCGCAAAGACGCCTTTCTATTTATTAAAAGCACAGCTAGTATTGAAGAGTTAAAATTACAGCTTTTGCAAGACCAAACGGTCGTAAGGGCAAAACAGCTATTAGCCCTTATACCCATTGGCACTCAGCAGTTTAAAGCAGCCAAGTATGATGTAGCCTCTTTAGACTACCAAAGAAAAACTAAAAGTGCGTTAGTACTAGCCTTGGCCATAGTGCTAGGTGGTATGTTAGGTATTGTTGTTCTGCTGATTCGTAATGCCCTCATTAAGTAGGACTAAGGTGAGTTAAACTAATCTAGGCCAGGAGTGTGCTAATGGATAATGTGCAGCAACTGCCTTACTCAGTAGACTCAGATTTAGGTCAAGTGGCAAAGCTGGTTTTAATTGTTTTACAAACAGACCAGACCATTAATGCAGAATTTCGGCAGATTTTAGCCCTTGATGATGTGGGCTGTTATCACTCACGTATTGCTAATGACATGCAGGTAACGCCTCAAACCTTGGCGCAAATGCAACTCGATTTGCCTATTGCCGCTAAGCTGCTGCCGCAAGCCTTTGCCTTTGATTCCATTGGTGTCAACGCCGACTCAAAACTGACCCACCTAAGACGTTTCATTATTTTCTAACAGGGCCCTGCTGGCAATATTGGTTGGCACAATGCCTGCCGATTTTTTGCCCTTTAATC
>MDTF01003853.1_pt1 | contig 14397 bp, 9 predicted proteins | sample 811191 | NCBI WGS metagenome assembly MDTF01 (sample SAMN05326649, study PRJNA326480) | marine metagenome | isolation source: seawater | place: Southern Ocean | collected 2011
ATTTTGAGTTTTCATAATAAGTATCAACATCACATGCTATCCAGTAAGAGTAATTAAGTTGAGTTTGTAGTTTTAAAAAGTTTCTATCGTGGTCTAAGTTCGTATTATAAAAGTTCATATTCTAAGAAATTCTCGTTTAAAGTCTAATATTTATTTAATTTATTAAAAAATAAAAATAACTGTATAAATATATAGTATTAGCTAGGCGTCTTCAATACCTATAAAAATATTATTTATATATTGTTTATATTTACCTTCTAAATTATATTTAATGCATCAAATATTAATCAAAGTATGAGAGTTTCTCCTAAAGCTGGTGACAATAGTGGCGCTGAAAATAAAGTTAGAAAAAAAATTACTGAATTAAAACTTTCTAATTCAATTTATGAAATTGCTCTTTGGTCTCTACATGTTCCGAAACATGAAAAAAAGGAATTTTCAGAAACGGATTTTATCTTAGTTACTAGGCAAGGAATCTGCTGCATAGAGGTTAAGGGCGGTAGAGTAAGATATGAAGATGGCGTTTTTATATTTAAAAATCGTTACGGAGAGGAAACAAAAAAAAATGAAGGCCCTATTCAGCAAGTAGCTGGAAATAAAAAACAAATTCAATCTGCCATTAGAGATAATTTAAATCTCTATCCTTGCATGGCTCACTGTGTTGTTATGCCTGAATGCGAATGGGATAGAGATAGCGAAGAAAAATCATATAATAATGAACCTAGCTTAATCCTCGATATTAATGGATATCATGATGACCCTTTATGGCTTGAAAATTTTATAAAAAAAGTTTTTAGGCAATTTAGAGAGCATCCCTCTTACAAAAGATCCAAAGATCTTAATGATGAGGAGATGGTTAAAATTCATAAATATCTTAGAAGAAGAATCGTTGGCATTGTTCCTCTTTTAGATATTGCTAAGGAAATTGATAAATTAATTTTTAAAGCAACTAAAGAACAAATGAGCAACCTTTTAACACTTGAGAGCAATGATCGTGTTATTTGTAGCGGCCCTGCTGGTTCAGGAAAAACATTGATTGCTGCAGAAATTGCTAGAAATGCTATTTATGACGGCTTATCAACATGTTTTTTAGTAAGAAATAAGTTTTTTGCATTATATTTAAGAAATCTTTTGGGTGGCTCTGGAATTGATATCATATGCATAGAGGAAGGCTTCTCATCTCTAAAAAAATATAGATGTGTAATTGTGGATGAGGGTCAAGATCTAATGACATATGAGTGCCTCGAAAAATTTGAAAATCTACTAGAGGGCCCAATTGATCAATCTAAGATCTACTGGTTCATGGATGAGAATAATCAAAGTAATTTGTACTCAGACTATGAAGAAGGTGTTTTTAATGAGTATTTTAAGAATTATCCTTTTATGAAGGTTTGGCTTACTAAAAATTGTAGAAATCCAGTGGAGATTATTAAAGAGACAAATACTATCGCAGGAACAAAGCTTATTGGAAATGTTGAAGGTTATTCTGAGAAAACGAGACACATAAGAATAAAAAATGATAATAAAGAAAAGCATGCAAATGCTCTTATTGAAAACCTAGCAGAGCTCTATGAAAAAAATATTCATCCAAATGACATTGCAGTGATAACCCTTGCGAGTAGAGATGAGAGTTGCGTTAATCATATTCCAATAAGTTACAATAATTTAGCAGAATTTAATGCGTCTTATGACGGGATGACTAAAGTAAAATTTTTTGATGTTTTAGGATTTAAGGGCCAAGAAGTTAGATTTATAATCTTAATTGATATCTATTCAAACATAGATAAAAATAAGCTTAAAAATCTTTTTTATACAGGCTTAACTCGAGCCAAAACAGCTGCTATTGTTATTAGAAATGAAAAGGTAGATATTTGATGTTACGTGATGAAATTCTTAACTACGTTGAATCCCAGTTTATGGGACCATCAAGGGGATATCCGCATCAACTAGATTATATAAAAGATTATATGCCTTATCAGCATTTGGTAACTGGTATGCTATTTCCACAAGAATCAATTGTAGATAGTGATCATACTATTTCACAAGATGCGGCTGTTGTTGATTCTGAAGTTGATCCGCTTAGTTTATCTTTTACCTATTTAACCGCTGTTGTAGGTATGAGTATTAACATACCAACACATATTAAAAAAATTAATATTAAATGCTCTGCATCTTATTACGAACTTATAGAAATTGAGAAAGAAGAAGCTAGTGATAAAAAAAGAGAAAAAGAGAAATACTGGGAACGTAACGATCTAGATGAAGAAAATATAATAGTTGAACTTAAGGATCATGAAATTATGATTTTTAATGACAAGGCTAAAATTGATGTAAGAGTTTTTGAAAGTAACAGCAATAAGCTTGTCACTATAACGATTATAAATAATGCACGTAAAGAGAAAAGAGGAAAAGTAAAACAAGTAGACGTGCTTTCAAGGGTGGCAATGAGTTGCTGGATTACCGGAGACAATATATTACCTTATCCTAAAGTTTTTAGATCAACTATGGATGGTGAAGAAGAAGAGCAGCAAGTTTTATACAAGGATGAGCACATTTATGGTGTAGGTCATGCTTGCTCTGTGAAATGGGAAAACACTTCAGAAGATAATATGGGCAATATTATCTCATTAGATTTTATCCCAACTGGGGTAACAAGAGGGTCTAAAAGCACCCTGTCTGAATACAAAGACTCGAAGGCAATTAGTATGGAGTTTCTTGCAAATCCAGCAAATAAACAACATATTATTAAAGAAATGCGTGCTTTTGTGGGGCCTTATAAAGCATGGATAGATCAAACTATCGAAAAACTCAAAGCATTATCTGATAGCACAAATCAAAAAGATTACTTCGAAATCAATGAGTCTCATAAAAAAGCTATTGGGAGCTTAATAGATAAACTTGGAGAAGCTCTTAAGAGAATTAATATTGGTATTGATTTTATCGAAGAAGATGCAAGTGCATTAGATGCATTTCAACTTGCCAACAAAGCAATGCTCATGCAAATGGTTCATGGTGCCCATTATCTTCAAATACTTGATAGTGTAGACGATGGTAACTTTAAATTTTTTCAACAAAATCATAATCATGTATCTGAGTTTAATAATATTGATTACTTTGATCTGAAAAGCTTGTTTGGGCAAGAATATAAACCCTTTGAGTGGCGTCCTTTTCAACTTGCTTACTTTTTAACAACCTGTAAATCTTCTGTGATAAAAGATGACCCTTATCGAGAAACAGTTGACCTAATTTGGTTTTCTACTGGAGGCGGTAAAACTGAAGCTTATCTTTTTGTATCAGCTTTCTTAATATTTTATAACAAGATAATAGATCCTAGTATTGATGGTGTTGAAATTATCATGCGTTATACGCTAAGACTTTTAACTCAAGATCAATTTGTGAGGTCCTCAAGATTTATTACTGCTTGTGAAAAAATTCGTCGAGAAAATATTGAGCTCCTTGGGCCACATGAGATAGGAATTGGTTTATGGATTGGAGGTGGGACTAGTCCGAACAAGTTTACAAATACTGAAGATAACCCAGGATCAAAGGAAGTTTTAAAAGAGCTATATAAAGAATCAAACCCTGATTGTAATTCTCCATTTAGCATTGGTGCATGTCCTTGGTGCAATACAAACCTTGTGCCTGAAAAACAATCACGAGAAACCTCTTATGGCTTTACGGCAGATGATTCGAGTTTTGAAATTTTTTGCCCTTCGAAGCAATGTGAATTTCATAAAAAATTACCAATACAGGTTGTTGATGCTGCTATTTATAAAAATCCGCCTACATTTATATTAGGCACAATAGATAAGTTTATTCGTTTGGCGCATGAGGTTGATTCAGGCAAGATTTTAGTAAATAAAGACTCGGAGCATGCGGTGAGTTTAATTATTCAAGATGAGCTTCATCTTATTTCAGGTCCATTAGGAACTGTAACTGGCTCAATAGAAGCTGCATTTGATACGATGCTCAGTCATTGGGGTGTTAAACCTAAATATATGGCTGCAACAGCAACCATAAGAGGGGCGGCAAATCAAATTCAAAAACTCTATGCAAGAGATGTTGCTACTTTTCCTCCATCAGGAATTACGCATGCCGATAGATTTTTTTCTAGAATAGATGAAACTGATGAAGGTAGATTGTATGTAGGTATTATGTCTCAAGGTCATACTGCTGTTACAACTACCGTTAGAATAGCTGCAGCTTTGTCCCAATCAATAGAAGAAATCCCTGCTCCAAATGATGAGCTTGATGGGTATCACACACTTGTTATTTACCATAATTCACGGAATGAAAAATCAAAAACAAAAACTTTAGCTGCCCAGGATATTCCTGAAAGGATAAAGCAGATAGCTTCGTATAATAACAAGAGGGAGATTGGTCAATCGTCCCCAAGAGAATTTAAAGAAAATGGTATAAGTGAACTTTCCGCTGATGTGCAAAATGAGTTATTTGATACTAGAAAAAAGTTAGAGTTAAAACGGGGTGATGATGATGCTATTGATGTCCTGTCTGTGACTAATATTATTCAAGTTGGTATAGATATTCCAAGGCTTGCCGTAATGCAAGTGACTGGGCAGCCTAAAACGAGCTCTGAATTTATTCAAGCAACCTCAAGAGTTGGACGAGGTAAAAATAAAGGCTTAGTTATGGTTAATTATATCGCCACTAATCCAAGAGATAGATCGCATTATGAGCAATTTAAAGGATATATTTCTGCTCTAAATAGATTTGTAGAGCCTACAAGTGTAACTCCGGCTGCTGAGCCTGCATTAAAAAGAACATTGCCTACATGCCTTGTTATGCTAGCTAAACAAGTTTTGGATCTAGGTCAGGGGTCAGAGGCAGGTCAATTTAATTATTCTAGCAACAACCTGGCAAAAGAATTGTTTGATAAATTTGAAGAAAGGCTAATAAAAGCAGATCCCTCTGAAAAGGCAAATATAAAAAAGTATATTCATGATCATCTTCAAGCTTGGGAGAATCTTATAGCTAGAGAGAATAGAGTTCACTATCATGCAAAGCATAAGGCGCCAAAAGATGTTAAATTTCTAACAAAAGATTTTGGAGATGCGAAAAATGAGGCATTATGGCAAATTCTTAATAGTATGCGACATGTAGATACAGAAGTGGGGATAACAATAGAATGACAGATTTCTCAGCATTAAAAATGCGTAAGTCTCAAATGATTGCAGGTTTTGGGGTTGGTGCAATAGTTGAAATTGATAATCAAAGCTTGATTGCAAAAGATATCTCAACGTGGAGTTCATTCATAACAAGAGATAAAAAATTTAGAGTTGATAGCATTCCTCGATTAGAAAAACTGTTAGGAATTCGATACATAATTAGCCCTCCAAATGCTCCTTCAAAGTCTTGGGAAAATTCAACTTCTAAACTCTCCATCCCATATCACAGATTTCCAAAATGGCTTGAATGTAGAAAATGCAACAGCTTGAGGAAATATACTATTGGGGTAATGTATGTTCAAAATTTTCGAACGGTTAGCTGTCATGGATGTCAAGGAGATAGTTCGAACTTAACACCCGTAAGATTCATTTTTGCCCCTGAAGACGGCTCTTTAGATGATATCAGTTGGTCCTATATACTGCATGCAGGAACTGGCAGTGAATGTAGATCTGAAAAACTAGTTAAAAGAAGTATTCAAGGCAAAGGTGGAGGATTGTCTGCACTTGAAGTTAGTTGCACTAAATGTTCTGTCAAAAAAAATATGGCTCAAATAAAGAATGATTTATATATGCAAACCTCTAGAGGTGTTATGCCATGGCAACAAGGCGCTGCTCAATCAAATAATGCTAACCCAAATTCTAAGCATAATAGTTTTCAACAAAGAGGTGCTACATCGCTATATCAACCTCAAATAGTTAGTGCATTAGACTTAATTGGTTCAAATTATGAGCAAGAACAAAATTTAAATAAGGTCGATGAATACCTAGATGGAAATCATTTAATAATTCGATACAAAGGAAAGCTAGAGGGTTTACAAGAAAATGATTTGTTAACTGATAAGCTCATAGGTGAACAGTGCCTAAAATGTCAAGAGGACTTAATAGCTGATGCGCCCGAAGATATTAATGAAATATCGATAGAAGATATAAAAAAATATCTTTTTGAAGAAAATGTAGAAGAAGAGCTGCCTGATGTTAATTTAGCTGAAGTTAATGATGAAAGTCTAAAAGTTGGCGAATTTAAGCTTTTAAATGAAAATGGTCATAATATTTTTAAAAATTATGACGGCGAGAAATATGCAATATCTGATTCAGCTATCAATCCTTTTTTAGAATCAGTTACAAGAATTAAAAAGTTAAGAGAAGTTAGGGTTCTTAAGGGTTATACGCGTCATTTTTATCCTAAATTTCATTCAGTTAATGCAAGTGAAAAACGACTTCCATTTCTTCCTGGATATGAGGTTTTTGGAGAGGGTTTATTTTTGCAATTTAATATGTCTGCAATAAAAACATGGGAAAAATTAAATGGCGACGAAATTAAATCTAGGATAATTGACATGCAAATGCGTCAAGAGAAAGATGCCACCTCCCTGCCCTTCCCGACACCTAGATTCGTTCTAGTCCATACTTTTTCTCATCTTTTAATTAAACAGCTATGTTTTGAATCTGGGTATAGTGCTGCATCCATAAAAGAAAGATTATATGTTAATGAGGCTGAAAATATGTGCGGTGTTCTTATCTATACAGCTGATGCAGATTCAGAGGGGTCACTTGGTGGATTGGTTAGGATGAGTGATGAAAAAAGATTATCTCATTCTATAAAATCAATGCTTGAAAGTGCTAGCTGGTGCTCATCAGATCCAACATGTATAGAAATAGGCTCACCTGGAACACGAGGTCTCAATAAGGCTGCTTGTCATGCATGTTCTTTAATTTCTGAAACGTCATGCGCCTATATGAATGCTTTGTTAGATAGGGGTATTCTAATTGGATCAAAAAAAGAGGGGCTTAAAGGTTTTTTTGACGGGATAAATAAATAAATGCGAAACTTTCCCTCAAGCGCTGACTTATCAAGAGAACAGCAGGCGATCTATTCAGAGCATCTGGATAAAGCTCTGTTAATAATTGGGCCGCCTGGTACAGGCAAAACTGTTATGGCTATTATGCGAGCCCAAAGAATGCAAGAACAAAATAATGAAACAGCTAGAATTCTTATGCATAACACAACATTAAGAGAGTTTACTCATTCTCAAGCTCGAGACATTGAAGTTGAAACAATGCAAAAATATTTAAAAAAGAAATATAACCTTTCTAGCCGGGAGTTAAACCATACAGGCAAATATGAGTTTCCCTGGATTAGTTTATATACTCGAACAAAACATCATCTTGATACGGATCAACTAAAAAAAATATTTCCTAGGCAAATTATTATTGATGAGGGTCAAGACTTCCCAATGGAACTATGGGAAATTTTATCTGAAATTTGGATAAAACTTAGAAAAGAGAATATTAACTTTGTCCCTTCTGTAATGGCTGATGAAAACCAACGCCTAAACCAAGAAGCTAATAGTAATATTGATGATATTAGAAATGGATTAGGGCTATATACAGACTGCTTTGATTCTTTTAAAGAATCAAGTCTTACAAAAAATTACAGGAATACTCAACAAATTGCAGCTTTTGCAAAACATTTTTATGTAGGAAATCAAACTGAAACTCCAAGCTCTGAAGACTGTAGGTCTGGATCAAAACCTATATTATTTTTTCATAAAAGTAGTAATCATGACGTCCTCATAGAAAGGGTCTTACAATACAAGATTAACAATCCCAATAAAACAATTGGTATCTTGGTAGCACAAAATGCATCAAGAACAAGAGTAGAAACCATAGGATTAAGACTTCAAGGGGAAGTTAAAAAAAGAGATCTATCTATTAATGTTCAATATTATATTTCAAACAGCAAAATTCCTCTTAAAGAACTGAACTTTGATACAACTAACACCATAACTGTTTTAACAAAGCAAAGCTCAAAAGGACTGGAGTTTGATTGTGTATTTGTTCCATCCCTAAACGATATAGAATATTCTGACCAAGGATTTTTATATGCAATGGACCTTTACGTAGTTTTTCATCGAGCGAGAGATCAATTATTTCTAGGATCAAATTTAAGCGCATCTGAAATAAAAAATAAAGACATTCTAATACCAGATATCTTATATAAACCTCTAAGAGTTACAGATTATAAGGGTAAGCCATTACAAATTGGCTTTAGTAATAAAAGTAGTCTTGAGGAATTTGTAAATATAGAAGATGGGATTATTGATATTAAAAAAGCTCAATCTGATCAAAACCTTGCTTCCAACAAGCAAGAAAAAGTATTAAAAGAAAATGAAAGGTTGCCTATACCTGAATTAGAAAAAAATGAAATTCTATATGTTACAAATGAAACTAATGAAGCTCATCATATGGAGAGTCAAAAACTAAAAGAGAAAAAATTAGGTAAAGAAGATGAAGATGCTAACAAAATTAATGAAGCATTAAAGTTTATTAAGAATCTTTCTCATAATGCAGCCAATGCAGCTAAATTAGAAGAAAAAATTGCCTTGCTTAGTTTTGGTGACAGAAATGTTATAAGAATGAAATGGCATAATTTGATAAAGCCAAAAAAGGTAAAGGTTAGAAAAGAAAACAACTTATCAAAAAATATTCCTATTGCAAAGATAGAAAAAAATGAATTACCTAAGCTTGAAATTTCAATTGTTAGTGGTAACAAGGCTGATATGTATATGATTCATGCACTAATCAAGGAATATTTAATTGATAAAAATCAGAGCACTATTCAAGTAATCTCATTAAAAAAGAATAAAAATAAAGTTTTTAAATCATTCCATAGGTTTTTAAGTCAAAACCTTTCGGGGATTGCAAATTATATTATCCCAGATCAGACAAATACTAAAATTATATTTCAATCTAAAACACGAAAGAAATCTATAGAGGTTCTTGATCATGGCTCTGAGATATTATGGAAGAGCAAAATTATTATTTTAGGACTTGAGGATCTCAAGAAAGAAGACTTTGAAGACAAAAAGATTGAGGAATTATTGATAAATATTTCATTAATGCCAGAGCAGCTTGTAAATATTATTCATCCGAATACAGCAGAAGAGACGCCTGGTGTATTATATATGAATAGTAAAAATGACGATGGATCATTAGAAACAAAATATTATGAGTTCTAGTATTGTAAAAAAAAGAGGCTCTCTATTTGTAGTTACAAATAGTTACAATCTTACGAATTACTTATCAACAAGTATTATTTTTCCCAGCGGTGCTTCTGCGAAATGCTTAACTAATAAGTATCTGCCTATTTCTCACTCTATCTATGCTTTCGAAAGCTTTATGCCTGCTGAAACATCTTACGCTGAAATATATAGGGATACTGACAATGCAGTACCCCTGGTAATAGAAATATCATCCTCAATTCTAGCTTTCTATAAATCAAAACAACAATTCAAGAAAATTAAAGAAAATGATCAATCCTATTATCTAATTCCTTTCATACCAATCTATTTTATTAAAAGCATAAATTTTAAGAATTCAGAAGACATGAAAGATTTTATCGATGTAAAATTTAGCAATATTACTAAAGAAATACTCTCTAATAAAAGACATCAAAGTTATATCTCTACTCAAGTATCTGAAAATTTTTTTAATGATGAAAAGCCAAGTATTTTTAAAACAGAATGCAGTAGCGTAATTCCAATATCTCAAGTAAATACATTAGACTCGCTTCTGGGAGCCATTCAAGTTCTAATATATGTTGCTAAAAAAGAAACAACTTCAGACAAAACAAAGACATATATTCAACTGATTGAAGATATCGTTAACGGCAATAATGATAATGATCTACTTACTAAAATTTTTGGCTTCGATGTACTTAGCTCAATCAATAAAGGCATTTCATCTATTGCAAATGAAGATAGCTTAGATACTAAAATTTTTAAATCATCGCTATTCAAGTTGGTCAGTGAAGCATTCCAAGACATAAATTTTGGTGTAGAGCTTATAGAAGATATTATTGATGTAATTCCAGGCTCTCTTTTATCTGATGAGGACAATGAAGAAACAGATAAATTTATTGATTATTTAAATGCTATTAATTCTGGTATTAAAACTCTTCCAGAAGAGATATTTAAGCCGAATAAATCTCAAAGTATTATTAGAACTTCATTAATATTGCTCATGACACAAGTAGGGAAAAGAGAGTTATTTGATGTCATTGATCTATTTGCAAATAATAAAATTAATGAAGAGATATTTATTTGTTCATCTTTTCTATATGGTTTATTTAGAAACTACTCTGGGTTAGATAATATTTTTAAAGAAGCAAGTCATCTTAAAAATATCTCGCTATTGGCAAGCCCTCTTCTGTCTGAATATACAAGCAATGACAAAATACAAAAAACTTTTGAAAGGAGCCCTAACTACTCAAGCAAATGGTGGGAACTTAAAATTTTTAATGAGACTCTAACATCTATAGAAATAGATGATCCATTTTATACTTCAATCATTGCTCAGGCTGCTGAAGCTGGTTTCAAGTTTATTGATGAGGGTGAAGAGGAGTTTATATATAGCCCTCCTTTTAAGGCCGATGATCCAAATTTGTACATGATCAAAGGTAATGATAATTTTTTTAGAATTAAAACTGAGCCATTGCTAAAAAGTTCATCAATGGCAAAGTTATCAAAAAGTAAGATTATTTTATTGCTAACTGCTGCAAATAATACTGATTTCAGGTCATCGTTATCAATCCAGAAAAATGGATGTTTAATACTAAAACATGATCAACTTTCTTCAACGTTGGACATACTTGAAATAGAGACGATGATTGAAAATCTTATTTCTGATTTTAAGATACTGAAAGAAATATTAAAATAGTTATAAATGCGATATATAAGTCTTTTTACAGGTATTGGAGGTCTTGAATCAAGAAAAGAAGATCCGATGATTGTTTGTGAAAGAGATATTCACTGTAAGCAATATCTTCAAAAGAAATATAAATCATCAGACTTTATAGATGATGTAAAGATTCTAGCTGATGATTCATTCAAAATTTCTAAATCTGATATTGTTACTGGTGGATGGCCTTGTCAAGATTTAAGTGTTGCTGGAGAGAGAAAAGGCTTTAAGGGCGTAAAAAGTGTTTTATTTTATGATTTACTGAAAGTAGCACTAAAATCAAACTGTGAAACAGTTATTGCTGAGAATGTTCCTAATCTTTTAAATATAGATAGCGGTGAAGTGTTTTCAACTGTTCTAAAGGAGTTTGCTAATTCAGGTTATAACTTTATAGGTTGGAGAGTAATCAACACAAGATCTTTTAATCTTCCCCATCAAAGAAGGAGGCTTTTTATAGTAGCTTCCAAAAGCGAACAAATAGCAAAAAATCTATTTAATCCCATAAAAAGTAATATTTCTAAGCCTAAAATTAGCACATCTGTTAATAGTTTTTATCATACTGCGGGAACGCACTCTATATGTTTTTCTAAAAACTATACGCCCACTCTCAAGGTAAGCGGTGGAGGTTTGGCTATCCAATACAAGAACATAATAAGAAGACTATCTTCATCAGAAGTTCTTAAACTTCAAGGCTTCAAGCCTAGTGAATTTAAAAATATAACCGATACTCAAATCTTTTCGATGGCTGGAAATGCTGTTTCGAAACCTGTAGGAAATTTTATTTTTGATTCTATTTCAAAGGATATATTTGACCTTGACTGGCGTCCAACAAATTCTGGAGATCTTTTTGGTGATTCAGACAAGATTATACAATCAGGTATTAAAAATGGTTTTTACAGAGATGGTGCGATATACGAAGTTCAGATGCCGAAGGAAATTTTATGCTCTAATCTGGCTGATTTTATTAATCTTAATGACAATACATTTTTAAGTAATATAGCAATATTAGGTCTTCTTAGAAGATCTGCAAAGGCAAAAAAAATAATTGATAGATCTCTTCTTGAGATGATGATTGAAATGGTATCAGCAGATGCGCTACTCAAAGAGATTAAAAAAGAGGATTTTGATTTATTGCTAACTAACAGCTCTAAAAATAAGACTAAAGAGCTAATATCCACCCCAGACGAGGAAGAATCACTCTTTTAAAGGTAATCCTTTAAGGGTTCATACCAATTCTTTTCTTTGGCAATACTATTTGCATCTTGTTTTAAGTTTCTTAAATCTGGTCTATATTTATCAATAAGGGTCTTTAATGAAGCTGTTCCTCTATATTTTTTACCATATAAATCTAATCTTAATAAATGATGTTTTATATGACGCCCCATCATATCCAATGAAGTTCTTTTAACGCCCAAGGCATCGGAGATTATTTGATTGCTCGGATTGGAGTCATCCGCAATACTAAAACCGTTATGATATAAAATCCACATCAATACTGTATTTCTATCATCATTCCATATTGGAGAAGATCTTTTTATTATTTTTTTTTCTTCACCTTTGCTAACTTTTAGCTGATTCATCAATAAGACTTCTTCTTCATCCTGGTTGTTAATTTTTTTATAGTTATGCATTCCAATCTTGCCATATCTTGTAGCTTTATTTTTAGCATTTTTAGATAAGCTCGTTAGATCATTCGGGTCAACTTTGACGCTTATGTCCTGACCATGTAATTTCAATTTTAATGGAGTTTTTGATTTGCCTGAATCAGGCTCTATTCCTGACATGTACTTTTTTGTTTTACTTTTAGCATTATCAATGGACTTAAAAGGGAATTCCCCGGATTCTGTATAATTGATCCAAGATTGAGGGGCATATTTTATATCTGCCTCGAATGGGCTGAGCGAGTCAGCTCTCGCCACTAACCAGACAGGGTCAACATCAATATTTTTAAAAATCTTAAGGTAGCATTTTAAATTATTTATTTTTTTATTTTTGCTATTTGAAAGGAAGCTTTCTTTTTTAATTTTATCTAAAGCGCATAATCCATTGAAAATAAGATTCCCTTTAGTTAACTTGGAAAAATGTAAAATTGGTGGGACTATTTCTCTTGAATCTTTTAATAAATAATTGACGTTATCCAGTGCTTTATTTCCAGGATAAGACATATGGTTGTTCTTTTTGCCGTTAGCGTCTCCCCAATAAACTATCATTCCTGTCTCTGTAGAAACCTCATCAGACCAAGGGTTGTCAAATTCTGAATCTATAAATGAGCTAATCAATATTATATATGGAGGAATTCTTTGTCCAGGATGAACAGCACTGTACATCTCTAGATCAACATATTTTTTAAATCTAACTCCGCCTATAGGAGGAATAGTTTTATTTGAACTATCTACAAGCCATGATGAAAACTCATCATCACCGAATCTTTTATAATTAGGGCCTCTATCTTTGTAGCTATTCCCTATTACAAATTTATTCACGAGCTTTCTAATGACTTCTCGCTGCTTGATTTTAATTTTGGGTGAAGTTTGACGTCTCTTATTTTATTGTATTCATGTGATCTATCCTGGAAAGATTTTTTAACTTCGAGTGTTTTTTTTGATTTAGCAAATGAACTAAAAAATGGAAATGATAAAATAACCCAGACTAGTAAGATAGCTATTATCAGAGTATATAAGCTCAATAGATAAAATAATGTATCCGGGTATGTGGTTAGAAGTAACTTTTCCCATTTAGTATAAAATAAATTTATACAGAAAAAAGATGATATAAAAATAGCTATTCTTAAAAAAATATTTGCATTTGCGTAAATAAATGCAGTCAATGCTGCTCGTGAAATTAATTTCATCATAATTAAGGAATCCAAAAAGCTAAAGAAATTATTGCAACAATAGAGCCTTTTTTATATTTACTCCATATTTCTTTTTCTTCCTCATAAACCAAGCCTTCCCATTCATCATGGGTTAGGTCAGTTTGAAGCCTGCCATATCTTATCAAGCTATTTTCAGCTCTTTTAAATGCTCTATTTCTAACCTTCTGCCTTAGTTTGAGAGTCTTGCTTTGAATATAATCTTCTAAATCAAAATTTATAATTTTCACATTAAATATAATAAACAATGCGCCTATTCTTTACAAATTTTAAGACTTTTTAAAATTTTAGAAATACTATTTTTAGTAAATTTAAAAGCCTCTGCTTCTTGATTAAGATCCTAGAGTAAATTGATAGGATTACAGTATGGCTAATGCTATGGCTTCAATGTCGATCAAATTAAAGAGCACACCTCTTTAATAAATAGAAAAATGAATATTCATTAAATAAAATTGAGCAATAGTTCGATTAAGGTTATCTTATATACAATAGAGGTAACCAATATTGTGAAGCAACAATTTACTATCAAGTCCATGCTCAGAGGTCTGAATGGCAAACTAGGCGAGGAAGACTATCTCGAACCTCTAGAAATTCTTATTC
>MDTF01000411.1_pt1 | contig 14392 bp, 14 predicted proteins | sample 811191 | NCBI WGS metagenome assembly MDTF01 (sample SAMN05326649, study PRJNA326480) | marine metagenome | isolation source: seawater | place: Southern Ocean | collected 2011
CTTTTAATATATAATAAACGGATAAAATTTATGTCTCATACAGTTAAAATTTATGATACATGCATTGGTTGTACACAATGTGTACGTGCATGTCCAACTGATGTATTAGAAATGGTTCCATGGGATGGTTGTAAATCAGGGCAGATAGCATCTTCTCCACGTGTTGAAGATTGTGTTGGGTGTAAACGTTGTGAAACAGCATGTCCAACTGATTTTTTAAGTGTAAGAGTTTATTTAGGGGCTGAAACTACGAGAAGTTTAGGGTTAGCTTATTAAATTTATTACATTAATTATTAGAGTAAATTTAAAAAACCACACTGTTTTTTAGAATTATTCTAATAAAGTCGACCCCATATATACATAATCCATCTCTTTCCAGTTTAAAGCTGAAATATGAGTCTACTTTTCAGTCTGTAATCTAAACCTAAAACCGTTCTTTTAAAAAATAAAACTTCAACACCTACAAAATATTATTTGTGAATTTCTTACAATAACGGTTTTGTAGAAAGTGGCTAAACACGATATAAAATATATGAGTAGTAAGATTTATTAGCATTAGAGACTTCTTATCTAAAGGGGATTATCAGTTCGATCTAATTATTTTTAGCAAGTAACTAGAAAAACTTTAGACAAAATAGAAAATCCTAATTTTAAAGCCAATTTAAAATAAAATATAAAAATATACATGTACATCTTTATATTAATCTCTCATAAAAAGATAAAAATAGAGCTGTACATGTTGAAAATGATAATATTTTATCATTTAAATAATATTTACACGTTTATGCTTAGAATCTTTATGATCATATTTAACAATACCAGATGTTAAAGCATATAAAGTAAAATCTTTCCCTGATCCTACATTAATTCCGGGTTTAAATTTTTCTCCACGTTGTCGAATCAAAATACTACCAGCGGTAACAACTTGACCACCAAAACATTTTACACCTAAACGTTTGCCATTAGAATCTCGTCCATTTTTGGTACTTCCAGCACCTTTCTTATGAGCCATTTATTTTAATCCCTTTAATTTTAAAATTATATTATTGTATTTTTATTGCGTCTATTAATATTCTTGTAAGTTGTTGGCGGTGCCCTTGTTTTTTTCTGGTTTTCTTTTTCGGTCTCATTTTGTATACAATTTTTTTACGGTCACGTAAATGCTGTAAAATTTTACCTTCAACTGTTACATTTTCTAGATAGGGCTTCCCTACTAAAACTTGATTTTCATCATTGACAAGTAGTACACGGTTTAAAGTAATTTGACTACCTTGTTCGGTTGGAATACGGTTTACGTCATAGTATTTACCTGTTTCGACCCAAAATTGTCTACCACTTATTTCAATAATTGCATACTTCATACGAAATTCAGGTAATTTATTTTTATATTTTACTAGAATAATTTAAAAAGAGAAGACTGTCAAATTTTTTAGTACTGTAACTAATATTATTTCATATTGTTTTTTAAATTGTGTAACTCATTATAGAAAAATTCGAAGGCTTTTGAACGGTAACACCCAGGATTTATTAGAATCGACAATGTGCGGGTAATTTTTAAATTTTCAATTGTTATAATTTCAAGAGTTTGTAACTTAATTTCTTTTTCAATAGCTGAAGCAGAAACAAATGCTACACCTAGTCCTAAACTTACAGCAGTTTTAATTGCTTCAATTGAATTTAGTTGCATAATGATATTAAATTGATTTATTTCGATTTGATTTTGAATTAAAATTGTATCAATAAATTTTCTAATTGTAGAACTATCATTTAGCGTTATAAAATTTAAATGATATAAATCTTCTTTTGTTATTACTTTTAAATTATTTGTAACAAAAGGGTGTGATTTTGGAACAATTAAAGTTAATTCATCTTCAGCAAATGTTTCAATTTCTAGCTTTTCATTCAATTCTTGTGGAATTTGACCACCAACAAGTGCGATATCAATGTCTCTATCAATAACTCGCTTAGTAATAATACGTGTCGAATCTACTTCAACATTTAATTTAATTTGAGGATAATTTTTTGCAAACAATGCTATAATCTGAGGAACGAAATATGTCCCAATTGTTTGACTTGCCCCTACAGTTAAATTTCCTCTATCGCCATTTTTAAGATCATTTAAAGCACGGCAAGTTTCTTCACATAAAGAAAGTGTCCTATCTGCATATTGAAGAAATAGTTTACCCCCTTCTGTCAATTTAATTTTGCGATTAGAGCGATCAAATAATAAAATACCCAAACGATTCTCTAGAAGCTTAACTTGTTTACTTAATGATGGTTGGGACATAAATAAAACCTCGGCTGCCGTTTTAAAGCTGTTCTCAACTGCAATTGTTTTAACAATTCTTAATTGTTGTAATGTAAAAGGAAGTACCATAACAATATATATATTACTACTTTGTTGAAACCTACGAATTTATTTTTTAATTAATAAACTTAGATATCTTTCAATTTTGATATATTACGGATGGAGAGACTCGAACTCTCACAACAAAAGTTACTAGAACCTAAATCTAGCGCGTCTACCAATTTCGCCACATCCGCATATTTAACATCTTAAGTCATTGTAGTACTTAGAAAAATAATTTACAAATTATTCTTCTTCATTAACAGTATAAATGAAACTAGTTGTTTGACCTTTTAACACTGACTTTGCTAATGATAATGCTTTTTGAGCTTGTTTATTTGCTTTATTTTTCCAAGTAGCTTTTCTAGAATTTTTTTTTGCTTTTGATGTACGGGTTTTAGGAACTGCCATTTTTTTAACATTAAATAAAATTAGTATATAAGGATTATATATTCATTATCTATAAAAAGCAATAGGTATTGAAAAAACAGTTAAAAACTTTTTTAGTTTTTTACCGGAAAGTTTGAACTTAAGAATTTGAAATAAAAATCAAATTAGTTATGTAAAATATCGGATTGAAATCTAGTATCTATTTCAGGATTATTTTTGTGAAAACCGATATTTCATTATAAAATGAGCAATTTTTAACGACTCGAAGCTTCGAATTTCTCTTTTTGCTTGTTCAAAATTAATACGCGTAATACATTAGAGTCAAATTTTAAAGCTTTCGAAAAAGCATCAATACACTTTGGCATACATGTAAAATTAATTTCAATAAAATTTGCTTTTGTGTAGTCATCAATTAAGTACGCTAAATTTCGTTGTCCTCGTGAAATTACTGAAATTTCAGAAGCCCCTAAACTCTGTAATTCTTTAGCATATTTAAAAGCCCAGATCTTCAGTTCACTTTCATTAAAATCTTCCATAAGAAGAACCATCATTTGATATTGAATTTTGCCTGCCATAAAACTCTGATTATATAATTAAATTTTAAGATAAAGAAATAGTATAGAATTGTTAGCTTATTCTAGTAGATAATGTTTTACTCGTCAATCCATTTTAATTTTAAACAATTATTAAAGTTTAGAACTTTCTGAATGATTTTAAAGTTAAAAATTCCTTTTTTGAATAAACAGCTTGACGGTAAATTTTTGAATTGTTATAATTGATTCATACGATTATTAGGCCAGTAATACAATATAAACCCTATATCCTCAGTAGCTCAGTGGTAGAGCAATCGGCTGTTAACCGATTGGCCGTAGGTTCAAATCCTACCTGGGGAGTAATTCTTAAATTCAAATTAAAAATGAATAATAATTCTGATCGTTTAAAAATTGGTAATAAATACTTTCAATCACGATTAATGCTAGGAACTGGAAAATACAAAAATAGTTTAGATACTATAAATAGCATAAAAGAAAGTGAATGTGAAATAATTACAGTAGCAATTCGGCGCTTATCTCCTTATCTTAATAATGATAACACAGGGTTTTTAGAAGGATTAGATTGGAAAAAACATTGGTTATTACCAAATACTGCCGGTTCACAAACTGCTGAAGAGGCTATTCGTATGGCTTTTTTAGGTCATGAATTAGCTAAGCGAATTGGTCAGCCAGATAATTTTTTTGTAAAGTTAGAAGTTATTTCGGATCCTAAATATTTATTACCTGATCCAATTGGTACATTAAAAGCAGCGGAATTTTTAATTAAGAAAGGGTTTGTGGTTTTGCCATATATTAATGCGGATCCTATGTTAGCATTACATCTTCAAGATTTAGGTTGTGCTACTGTAATGCCTTTAGGTTCTCCAATAGGTTCTGGACAAGGCTTAAGTAATTTAGAAAATATTAAAATTATTATAGAAAATTCTACAATACCTGTGATTGTTGATGCAGGAATAGGAAAACCAAGTGAAGCTAGTGCAGCTATGGAGTTAGGTGCGGATGGCGTATTATTAAATACAGCTGTGGCACAATCACGAAATCCAGAAAGAATGGCATCAGCAATGAATTTGGCAGTAAAAGCAGGACGTTTAGCCCATCTAGCTGGTTTAATGGAGAAAAAGGACTATGCAAGTCCTTCTTCTCCTTCATTCGAAATCAGTAGCCAAAAACCTTAATCACCCTCACCAGGTCTTCTTGTACCGATATGAATAAGGGCACCATCTGTTAAATACTTAACATAAAAATATTGTTCTGCTTGACTAGCAATAAATAAAATAATAGGTAGTGCTAATATCACCCAACCGAATCCATCTGCTGTAAAAATAAATTCATCACGGTGAGTATCTTTATAATAGGCCAAGAATTTAGTAAATTCATTTGCCTGATCAGATAATAAGATAAAACTTGGTTCCTCAACCCATTTATAATATCCAAAATAAAATGGTATCAGAAATCTCGATAACATATCAATAACAATAGTATGCCCTAAATAATATCTAAATAATCGACCTAAATAATAGCGCCCACGACGTAAAACGTAAGAGAAAATTAGGACACTAAACGCAGTACCTAAATTTTGTTTTACAAACATTGGCAAACCAATAATTCCATCATCTAAGTATTCATTAATACCTCTAATCCATGGTATCGACGTATCGTATGTATTTTTTATTAAAGTTAATAAAGGATCAAAAATAGTATGATAAATATTATAAGGAGTAAAATACGCTGATTTGGTTGATAATTCTAGATCTTTTAAATAAGTTTGATAATCTTTTTCTAATGTTGCTAATCGGTTAAATTCAAAATTAGCTTCGTTCTGAAAAATATTATTTACGTTATTTTGAATCCAGTTAATATCTTGTTGATAATTAGCATTACCTTGTAACGGTATAGAAACTTGACCACTGTCTATGCTTGGTAAACCAAGTGAAGTAAAAAATGGATTCATAAATTTTACCAGTTCATCACTTCCATTGATTAATTTCCATTTTGTAAAATCAAATGCCAAAATTTTCGATTTAAAATCCGAAGGAAAATTAAAACGATTTAATGAACTGGGTAACTCATCAAAATTAAAATGAGTTTCGTTATAAAAGGTTTTAATTTTCTCAGTAAATGAATAAAATTGGTCAGATGTAACAGGGTAAAAATTTTGATCTTTACCGAGCCAATTAATAAAATCGTCAGTTTTTTGACTAGTAGTATCAATTATTTTTTCATTTGTTTTTAACTTGTCTGCTGCTGGAACAAAAAGCCAAATATATATACCTTTGACAACATGCCATATTTTACCTGCCGGGCTATATTTTTCTAATATTTCAGTTCCACCGAAACGTTCAACTAACTCGGGTGGTGTCCTATAAACAACTTTTATTATATGTGGGGTTGGTTCTGGGTCTAACATATATGAAGTTGTAGGGACAAGTCCTAAGTATTTCTCACGTTCAAAGTATACTATTGGTAGATTAGCTGGAAAGTGCGGAAATAATCTAAATTGTTCCACATAAAGATTTGGGAATGTATGATAAAAAGTTTTATAAAAACGATTTAAGTTATCTGGATAAACAATTGGATACCATAACACACCTAAAGCTACCCCTCTTAAACCGCGTTCTATAGCACCCCCAAAGCCACCACGATATTCTTTCTTACGGTTTTCTTTATCAAATAAAAGAATAAAAATAACGCGAAATGAATTTAGTATTAATAACAGAAAGAAAAAATACCAAAGGAGGAAGTTGTGGTTGACAAAATTATAAACTAAGTCTTGTTGATTAGCAAACCGACTAAAATATTCATATGTATGGTTACCAATATAGTTATAACCCTTTTCGATATTTTGAAATTGTTCCTCAGAGAAATTATCTGGATCAAAAGGGAACATTTGTTTTACATTATAAAATTTCGCATGCCTTAAATTAACTAAATATTCTTTTCCTATTTCAATTTTTTTTTGGATTTCTGGGTCTACGCTCGCTAAATAACGCATTTGATCTTCTTGCGAACTGTTCGTAATTACCGGGTTTATAAACTCTATAATAGATTCCATATTGATTTCTTCACTATTAAACATAGACACTGTTCAGATTTCTTCGCTATTAAACACAAACAATGTTTAGATTTCCTTTCTATTTATGTTAAAGTATATTATATAAATTTTACAATCGTTTGCGTTTAATACGTAGTTATTAATTTTTAGTGATTTTCATATATTCTATATATTAATGTTTAGAATAGCTAGAGTTAATTAGTAAATTATTAATAATTAAGACAAATTTTTGAGATAGAATAGAATTAAAGACAGTTATAATACAGAAAAATAGTATTTATTATGAACTTTTACACAAAAACTACTAAAAATTATAAGAAACTCATTTATCAAATTAATTCTTTTGAAGAGAATATAAAAAATAGATCAGATTCGGAGTTACAACACTTAAATAATCAATTAAAAAAGAGAATTGAACATTCCCCATTAGATCCAGACATTTTAGTTGAAGCATTTTCATTAGCCCGTGAGGCTAGTACCCGAAGTCTTGGTTTGAGACATTATGATGTTCAATTAATGGCGGGATTAACATTAAACGATGGTAAAATTGCTGAAATGCGTACAGGGGAGGGAAAAACTTTAGCTGCCACTTTACCTGCATATTATAATTCGTTATCACAAAAAGGTGTACATATCGTTACTGTTAATGATTATTTAGCTCGTCGCGACCAAGCATGGATGGGAAATATTTATCGATTTTTAAACTTAAATGTGGGTTTAATTCAAGAAAATATGAATACTCAAGACCGGCAAAAAAATTATGGTTGTGATATAACGTACGTGACAAATAGTGAGATTGGGTTTGATTATTTACGCGATAACATGGCTTATAATGTCAATGACATTGTTTTACGTCCACTTAATTATTGTGTTTTAGATGAAATTGATTCGATCTTAATTGATGAAGCACGAACACCTTTAATTCTTTCAAACTCTGTTCAAACATCGCCAGATAAATATGTGGTTGCTTTTGAAATAACAAAGTACCTCGAGATTAATCGTCATTTTGAAGTCGATGAAAAAAATAAAAATATCATATTAACAGAACAAGGTATTTTACAAATTCAAACCGTTTTAGGAATAACTGATTTATTTAACCCTTTAGATCCTTGGGCTTCTTATGTAATAAATGCACTTAAAGCAAATTTACTCTTTATGAATAATGTTGATTATATTATTCAAAATGAAGAAGTTATTATTGTTGACGAATTTACGGGTCGAAGAATGCCTGGTCGACGTTGGAATGATAAACTTCATCAAGCCGTTGAAGCAAAAGAAGGTGTACCAATTCGCGATGATGGTGAAACGATCGCATCTATTACTTACCAAAGTTTCTTTGCGCTATACCCAAAATTATCTGGTATGACTGGAACTGCAAAAACTGCAGAAGCGGAATTTGAAAAAATTTATAATTTAAAAGTTGATGAAATACCAACAGCAAAAAAAAATTTAAGAAATGATTTAACTGATCTAATTTATAAAGATGAGTTATCGAAATGGAAAGCAGTAGCAAAAAAGTGTAAAGAAATTTTTATAACAGGCCAACCAATTCTTATAGGAACAACGAGTATTGAAAAATCCGAAATTTTATCCCAATTATTAGAAGATTACCAGTTACCACATCAAATATTAAATGCAAAACCAGAGAATGTAAGAAAAGAAGCTGCTATTATTGCCCGAGCAGGTAAATTTAAAAGTATTACGATTGCTACAAATATGGCTGGACGAGGTACAGACATTGTTCTTGGGGGTTGTTTGGATTTTGAAGTACAAAAACAATTCTACGACTTAGTAATGTTTTTTAAAACAATTCCTTCCATTTCTTTAGATATAAATTGGATTAAAAATAATATTCGTTGGATGAATATGCTAGGAATAGAGAATTTTTTACAAAATTTCACAAACATTTCCAATGAAATTACGTCATTACAAAAACAAAAAGCATTTACGAACTTAACAGACATTGAGTTTTTAAAAGTAATTAACAATATAGAAAATAATACAATTTTAACTCAAGATTATCTACGCTTAATTGTTCGTACTTTTAACATAATTACTTATAGTGTGAGGCTTCAACAAGAAAAAGAAAACACTTTAGTAAAACAGTTGGGTGGATTATATGTTATTGGAACTGAGCGAAATGATTCACGTCGAATTGACAATCAGTTGAGAGGTCGGTGTGGACGTCAAGGTGATCCAGGCGTTTCACGATTCTTTTTAAGTTTAGATGATTATTTATTGAGACTTTTTGGTGGTAATCTACAAAAATTTATGGACACACAATTACCAGATGATATACCGTTGGAATCTGGATTAATTAATAAGACATTAAATTCAGCACAACAAAAGTTAGAAGAATATCATTATGATATTCGCAAAAATTTATTCGAATATGATGAAGTATTAACTAAGCAAAGGAAAATCATTTTCAGTGAACGATGCGAAATATTAAATAGTATTTGTTTACGGAATACTTTAATTAGATTCGCAGATCGTTTAATTCAAGAAATTATTGATGAAATTGACATTTTAGAGACAAATAAGTTATCTGTTTGGGTCGAAAATATTTTTGGTTTTAGAAATTCTTATAATTTAAAGCAATTTAAATCTCTACAAGCAAATCAGTTAAAAATTGAATTGGAAAAATATTTATTTACTAAATTCTGGTTACAATACGATCTAAAACAAGCTGAAATTGAAACTGCTGAGCCTGGAATTGTTCGAGATATTGAACGAAATATCATATTACGATATATAGATTCAGTCTGGAAAGAACATTTACAAAAAATGGCCTTGCTTCGTGAAGATGTTAATTGGCGTAGTTATGGCCAACGAAATCCTCTATTTGAATATAAAGATGACGCTTATATATTATTTTTAGATTTAATCAAAACGATTCGACAATTAGTTATTTTTGATTTATTAACAATGAAATTAATTTAAGTTTCCTATTTGAAAATAATTTGTTACTATTCAAGTTACTAGTTATTATTTATCAAATAAACTTATGGCAAAACGTACTCTCTCAAATAAAACTCGTGTTTCTGTTTTAAAAGTCTCAGGGTTTCGTGCCAGAATGGCAACACCACAAGGTCGAAAAACGTTACGAACTCGCCGAAAAAAAGGTAGAAAAATTCTAGCTTTAAAAGGATAATCAAACAAATATTCACTTGAACATTTATTAGCAAGTGAATATTTGATATTTTTTTAGTTAATACTTATATTATATAAATAGATAAACTATTTAATATTATCAACAGTGAAATAAAGAATTTATGAATTTTACGGATGAATTTACACTTTTATTGAAAGCCCGTTATCCTATTATTTATATAAATACAATGGAGGAAGACAGACTTGAATATATTATTAGAAAGACAATTAAAACAAAATTAAAACGGAGTATTTATAGTTGGGATTTCGTAGATGGTTATACAAATAATCCAAATAATGATGGATTTGCAAAACGGAATCCTTTACAGGCATTGGAATTAGCTGAAAAATTAACGTTCGAAACGCCAGCACTGTTTTTATTAAAAGATTTTAATCGATTTTTAACTGATGTTTCCATTTCGAGAAAACTGAAAAATCTTAGCCGTACCTTAAAATTACAACCTAAAACATTAATTATCATATCTTCTGAAGTCCAAATTCCAGCCGAATTAAACGATTTAATAACGACTATTGAATTTGACTTGCCAAACGTTAATGAAATTGAACAAGAATTAACTCGATTAATAAATTCTTTAAATTTACAGATACAAAAACCTTTAATTGAAGAATTAACTAGGGCATGCCAAGGATTATCTTTAGAGCGTATTCGTCGAGTTTTAGCGAAAATTATTGCAACTTATAAAACAATTAATGACAATAGTATCAATATTATACTAAATGAAAAGAAACAAATTATAAGTCAAAGTGAAATTTTAGAATATTGGCCAAGTACTGAAACAATACAAAATATTGGAGGAGTTGACTATTTAAAACGATGGTTACAGAAACGAACAACTGCTTTTGGTATTAAAGCAACAAATTATGGCTTGCCAAATCCACGTGGACTTTTATTAGTTGGTCTCCAAGGTACTGGAAAATCCTTAACAGCAAAAGCAATTGCAAATGAATGGAAATTACCTTTACTCAAATTAGATGTAGGTAAGCTTTTTGGTGGCATTGTTGGAGAATCAGAATCGCGACTTAGACAAATGATTCAATTAGCAGAAATTTTATCGCCTTGTATTTTATGGATTGATGAAATGGATAAAGCTTTTACTAATAACGAAAGTAAAGGTGATAGTGGTACTAGTAATCGTGTTCTTGGAACATTTATAACTTGGTTGTCAGAGAAAACAAAACCTGTTTTTGTTGTAGGAACAGCAAATAATATTTCAGTATTACCCTTGGAAGTAATTCGAAAAGGTAGATTTGATGAAATTTTTTTTCTAGATTTACCTTTACGCGAAGAACGGGAAGAAATTTTTAAAATACATATTCAGGAATTTAGGTCACAGAGTTGGGAATTATTTGATTATCAAAAATTAGGTCAATTATCTGAATCATTTTCTGGAGCAGAAATTAGACAAAGTATAATTGAGGCAATGTATTATGCATTTCATGAAGAAAGAGAATTTACAACTAAAGATATTTGTTATGCTATAAAAAATATTATACCTCTTTCAGAATTGGATACAAAAGAAATACAATTATTACAAAGTTGGGCTTCCTCTGGTCGTATTAGGCCAGCTTCATCTAAAAATATTTAACTATAATTTATATGAAACGGACTTTTTTTCGATTTTTAGCAGATCTTAGATTTGCTATTTTTATTCTCTTATTGATCGCTTTATTTAGTATTATTGGCACAGTCATTGAACAAGATCAACCTATTGAAATTTACAAACAAAATTACCCTTTATTAAATCCAATTTTTGGATTTTTATCATGGGATCTTATTATTAAGCTTGGACTAGACCATGTATATAAAACATGGTGGTTCATTAGCCTAATTATAATCTTTGGGACAAGTTTATTAACTTGTACAATTTTACAACAATTACCTTCGTTAAAAATAGCCCGCCGATGTCAATTTTTTCGAATTAAAAGACAATTCAAAAAATTAAGAAATTATTATGAACTGAATAATCCAAATGTTAATCAACTATTATTTAAGATACAAGCAAAGCAATATTCTATATTTCAACAAAAAAATATTATATATTGCTATAAAGGTTTAATTGGGAGAATTACACCAATTATTGTACATTTTAGCATGATTATTATTTTAGTTGGATCTATTTATGGTTCTTTAACTGGTTTTAATGCTCAAGAAATTATTCCTAAAACAGAAATTTTTCATATTCAAAACATTTTAAGTACAGGCCAGTTAACTAAAATCCCTAATATTTCGACTAGAGTAAATGATTTTTGGATTACTTATACAAATAAAACTACAATTAACCAATTTTATTCAGATATTTCTATATTAAATAACTCAGGGTCTGAAATTAATAGACAAACCATTCTGGTTAATTATCCTGAAACCTATAAAAATACATTTTTTTATCAAACAGATTGGAATTTAGTAGGTTTGAGATTAAATATAAATTCTTTAAATCAAACTATCCAATATCCCTTGGTTTCACCATTTAATAAACCAGAAAAACTTTGGGTTTCATGGATTCCAACAAGCACAATGTTTGAGGATGGAGCAACAATTGTATTTAATAGCTTACAGGGTTTTGGATTAGTATATAATAAATTTGGGTCTTATCTAGGTAATTGGGAATTAAATGAAAATCTTCAAAGTTATTCGTTAATTAAACTAGTAGACATTATAAGTTCAACAGGATTGCAAATTAAAATGGATCCAGGAATACCTTTAGTCTATACAGGCTTTGGTTTACTAATGATTAGTACTATAGTTAGTTATATTACTTATTCTCAAATTTGGATTGTCAAAAAGAATAATAATATTTTTATTGGTGGTAATACTAGTCGAGCAAAATTTGAATTTGAATTAGAATTTTTTGATCTTGTACAAGAATAATAACAATTATTTATTTATATTTTTAAACTAATTTAAAGTTTGTATGGTCAGGCCCATAATTTAAAATTAGAGTCATAAATTTAATAACTGTAAAAATTAGATTAAATCAATTAATTGTTATTAAGATAATATAATAGTAAGTAAGTATTATAAAAGTATTAATTGGAGAATTAGAATGGACTGGGATAATCTTCAAAATTTTTCATCCAATGTTGTTTTTGGAATTTTATTGGCAACCACAATTATTTATTGGTTTAGTTTAATTGTGGTTAAAAATTCTTTTGTATATAATATTGGTAAATTTGGTTCAGTTATTGCAAATGGTTTATTATTTTTAATTTTAGGTTCACGGTGGATTGTTGCTGGTTATTTCCCATTAAGTAATTTGTATGAATCATTATTATTTTTAACGTGGACATTATTAACAATTTATCTTTATGTTGAATTTAAAACAAAAAGTAAACTTATTGGGGCAACTTTAATCCCTGTAGCTTTATTAATTAATGGATTTGCAAATTTAACATTACCTATAGAAATGCAAAAAGCAAGTCCCCTTGTTCCTGCATTACAATCAAATTGGCTAATGATGCATGTAAGTATGATGATGTTAAGTTATGGAACATTAATAATTGGTTCATTATTGTCAATTTTATATTTAGTCATTTCAAAAGGACAAGAATTAGAGTTCTTAAAAACAACAGCGAATCAAAATAGGAATCCTTCATCTAATGTTATTATTAATAATCAAGCATTAGCTTACCAATCGAAAACAGTGGACTTTGTAAATGTTAATGTTAATACCAGTAAGTTAACATTATTACAAAGCCTAGATAATTGGAGTTATCGAATTATTGGTTTAGGATTTCCTTTTTTAACAATAGGTATTATAGCTGGTGGAGTTTGGGCAAATGAAGCTTGGGGATCGTATTGGAGTTGGGATCCTAAAGAAACATGGGCGTTGATTACTTGGTTAGTATTTGCGGCATATTTACATTCACGAATTACAAAAGGATGGCAAGGTAAGAAAACGGCGATTTTGGCTTCATTAGGTTTCTTTGTAATTTGGATCTGTTATTTAGGTGTTAATTTCTTAGGAAAAGGCTTACATAGTTATGGTTGGCTTTCTTAAAAGTTAGTTTTGATAGAATTTGAAACCCTTTCTTTAATTTAATTAAAGAAAAGGTTTCAAATTTAATTCAAATAGTATACTCAAATATTCTCAAATATATAAGAAACTATGTAATACTATATTTAAAGTTTTGATTAGAAATTCATTATTATTTATATTAAAATTCTTACTATGTCACATTTTACTCATATTAAAACAAGAATACAAAATTTAAGTTATTTAGAAAGCGCATTAAACCGTCTAAATATTAATTTTGAAAAAGAAAAAAAAACAATTGTAGGCTATCAGTCACAAACTTATGACGTTAATCTTGTAATTCCTCAAAGTAATGGATATGAGATCGGCTTTAATTGGAACGGCGAAGAGTATGAGTTAATTGTTGATTTGAGTTTTTGGAATCAACCTTGGTCATTAGAAACTTTTATGGAAAAGTTATCGCAATCATACGCTAATGAAACAATTTTAACAGAAAGTGCTAAACAAGGATTTGAGCAGATAAAACAAACGACGAATAATGATGGGTCAATAACACTTGTTTTAGAACGGTGGAATTAGTATCTATAACCATTCTTTAAAACCATAGTGAGGGAAATATGGTTCATTCATGGAGGGATAAAGTTGTCAAAATTGTTACGCAGGTAATAATGTTTTCTGCTGTGACCGTTACTTGTGCTACAACTGGCGCTGTCATTGGCATTGTGATTCGCTTGGCACCGAAGGTCGTAATCACGAAGGCACTAGATCCAATTCCTGTTACGCTTCTTTATCCTATTACGTTTGGTTGTAAGGTTAATGAACTGCGTCTTGTAATGACTAACGAACTGACTAGCGAACTACTGACTGCTGACATTATTTGTGTCGCTGCTATCAAAACTAA
>MDTF01004930.1_pt1 | contig 14388 bp, 15 predicted proteins | sample 811191 | NCBI WGS metagenome assembly MDTF01 (sample SAMN05326649, study PRJNA326480) | marine metagenome | isolation source: seawater | place: Southern Ocean | collected 2011
GACTCGAACTGGCACTCCAAAAAGGCACGGATTTTAAGTCCGTTGTGTCTACCAATTTCACCACGAGGGCACATATTATTTCCATGAGTATTATTCTAATATTTATATTTGAACAAGATTTTTAATCAATATAGATTAATTATTTTTTTATAACATCAAAAGCTAAGACTATACGCTCTTCTTCTGCCTCAAAGGGAATCGTGTGGTGCAATAAGGATGATGGAAAAAGACATAAGCTACCAGTCACAACATCAATAATTTTTTTTTGATTTTTTTTAGTACTTGGCTCAAATATACTTGAAAAAAAAGAGAGAAGCTTTTTAGGTTTGGATAAAAGATATTTGTCTTGATCTTCAAAATCTGCAGTACAAACAACTAAGTTGCCATAGTTACTTTTTAATTTTGGTGGAACATTTATATAAATACTACCACTTAACCAACCTACATCATGCATATGTGGTTTTAGTTTACCACCACTTTTCATTGTAACAAGCCAACCATTAAGACTATATTCTTTTGGAAAATTCTTTAAAAACCCTTCACTACTATTCTTAAAATGGAATCGATATTTTTCTATTTCAGAGTAAATAATTTTTTTTATCTGATTTATAGTGTCATTCTCCTGGTCAAAAAAATTGATCAATGTTTGTTTACCATTGGTTAAAAGTTCTTGATTTCTATATTTGATATTATCATTGTGTAGGATTTTTTTTACATTTCTTATAAAAATTTTATCAAAATCATATTTTCTATTTAAGTCGGAAATTAAAACATATTTTAGTGGATCGTTACAAAAAGGATTATGTTTGTTTACTCCGTATTTAACTTCAGAGCGAGAAATATGTGAGCCAATAACAGCATTAACTACACCTGCTTTTATTAAATAATCTAAACATTTATAAAAAGAGGATTTTTCATTTAGTAAAAATGCACAACGCAATTGAAATATTTTACTATTATTAGAATCAATCAACTTAAATTGGTCTAATGCCTCTCTAAATTTTTTATCAAAAAATTTAGAGATTCCTAGATTATAATTTGCAACATCGTTGTTGGGTTCTAATATTAGAGTCTTTTTAAAACATGCTTTAGCATCTTGAATTAAACCAGGCTCTTTTAGCAAAATAGCCAAATTATTTAAGACAATACCCAAATTATTTTGAGCCCTAACAAAGTTAACATTTAGCTCTAGCGCTTTTTCAAAATTTTTTTTTGCTTCTTCTAATTTACTCTGCGTCTGCATCAAAAGACCTAAATTATTATATGCTTCAGCAAAGTCTGCTTTAAGCATTATAGCTTTATTAAAACTTATCTCTGCCTCTTTAAATCTACGTGATTCTCTGAATAAAACACCTAGATTGTTATGCCCTTCTGCAAAGTTTGGATTCAATTTTAATGCTGTTTTAAAACTTTCTTCTGCAAGTTCTGATTTATCAAGCACTTGCATTGTATTAGCTAGATCAAGGTGAAATGAAGCATTTTGGGGATCTATTTCGACTAATTTTTTACGGTACTCTAATGATTTTAACATCCTCTCGTTTGTTCTGCAAAGATCAGCTAGTATAATCCAACTAAAAGAATGTCTTGGGAACTGTTGTGAGATCGATATAGCTAATTTTTCAGCATCATCAATTTTACCATCTTTGTATAATTCTGAAAGATTCTTAAGTTTTATTTGTGATGGTGTTTCTACTTTTTTTGTTACCATTATTAATTAATCAATTTATTAAAATTAAGAAAAGTGCATCCATCCTGTTATTATATATTTAACCCCACTTTTTAAAACTTCTCCAGCATGTGCATGTGTCCATTCTGCTGGCCATATTAAAGTTTTACCTCTTTCTGGTTTAATTTTAATATCATAGTGTCTGAAAGCTGTTGATCCACCATCACCAACATCATTCAAGTAAGTCATCCACGCAAAAGCTCTGTGTGATTCTGCTAAACCCATTCTTTCTGAGTGATATTTTGCAAAGTGATCACCAGGTGAATATTTTTGAATATTGAATGAACCAATATCAATTTCTCTCATCATGGACTTTAGAAATGGCCACTGATCCTGATAATCAGTAAAGCATTTATGTAATTCAGCAAAATAATCATTGAAACATTTATATTTTTCATTTTTTAAGTCACTTGGTTTAATAGTAATATCAGTACTTTTTTTGGTTTCAAAATCTTCTCCAATTCCCGTTATACCTGGACCTTGTAATTCTACATTTTTCTCAAAAAAATTAACAATATCATTGCATACTTTATCATTATCTATATTCCAATTTCCAATAAAATTTGGTTGATTTCTAGAAAATATTTTTTTTTTTATAAATTCTCTTTTCATTATTAAATAATCTTAAAATCAAAATTTGTGAATCTAATGACACCATCAGCCTGTGCTATATATCTTAAACCTTTTACTTTATAATCTAGTTTAACAAGAAATTTTCCATACTCAGATAAAACTTTATTGTTATGAGGGTCTATTTCGATTGCTTTAACATAACAATCAACTGCTTTTTCATTTTCATTAATTTCTTTAAAAGTTGCTGCCATGGAAAAATAAGCATCCACATGTTTAGGGTTTATCTCAATAACTTTTTTTAAATAATTAATAGCTTTTTTATATTCTTTAAATTCAATTAATAGAATTGCTAGATTGTAATGATATAGAATAGAATTTGGATCAAATATAGTTGCTTTTTCATAATGAATTTTAGCTTTTACAAGATTCCCAAGTGCCCTTTCAAGGTCACCAAGTCTACCATAACATAATGAAACATTTGGATTAAGTCTCATCACTAATTCATAAGAATTCTTAGCTTTTTCAAATTGTCCTAATCTTTTAAAAATTAAACCAAGGCTTAAATGGGCATCTATATTTTGAGGTTCAATGCTAATAACTTTACCAAAAATATTTTGAGCTTCTAGAAGATTTCCTAAATTATAGTTTTTTAATGCCAATTCTAAAAATTTTTTTATTTCTAAATTATTATCCATTAGTGTTAATTAAATCATATTATTGTAATAATATGATTTTATACTTAATAGTTTTAAAACTCTATTAATAAATGTTTTCTATTAGTGTTTATTGTTAAAGGATAATCTATCACTCTAATTTTTTTAGTTAGTGGTTTGATTTTTTTTTTGACCAATATTTAATCCATTTTTTACTCACAATTAGATATAATGTTAATCAATTAATTTTTGGATTATTTTTAACAATCTTATCCGCAACATCAAAGCCAAGTCTAATCATTTGATCACTATCACCATAAAAAAACTGTCCTTGACGTCCAGTAGAATAAAAATTTTTTATGTTAGAAAAATACGAATTGGCATCATCTAAGTATTTTTTATAGTCTTTTTTATATATAGGATAAACACTCTCCATCTTAATAATCTCAAAATTCAAAATTTCATCTTTAGATAAAAAATTGTCTCTCTCAAGATCTTTGGTGCATAAAGAAAATATTTCATCATCTGAAGAATTCCACATTGAGTCATTATAATGACAAGATATTTCAGCAATTATAAGATTATTTTTTTTAGGATCTTTATTACCTGTAATGAAATTCATTTCAGACAATCTGTTGAATGTTCTATTAACAAAATAGCAATATTCACAATCTAAAACATTAATTTTTTTGGTAGTTACATAAACTAGAATTAAAGATAGATATTCTAGATTATTTAAAGATTTTATAATTTCTTCAGTTGGGATTGGTTTTACTAAATTAATAACTTTATTTATTGGAATAGTTGATATTACATGATCTGAATTTAAGTCTAAATTTTTTGTTTTAATTACAAACTTATTATCTTTTTTTATTAAAATTTCTTCAACAGCTTGATTGGTTAAAACCTCTCCGCCATTTTCCTTAATTTTTTTTGATATTCTGTTGGCGATTTCACCAAATCCATTTTTTGGATAGTATGTGGGTAAACTTTCTCTTTCTTGTAAATTTAAGTCTCCAGGTTCACTTTTTGCTAAATCTAGGTATTTTTTGAATAACAAATGCTTTAAAGTTTCCGCAAAGTCAATTTTTTTACTTCTGTTGGGTATTACCCTATAAGAAAGTTGAGATGTATTCATTTTCCAAAATTGTTCGGAGTATGGTTTAAAAAAATTTATATATAAATATTTACCATAATTATTAGTTGCCCATTCTTCAATGGACTCATCTTCAAGTGAATTTTTTTTTGAAGAATTTGAAAAAAAGTATGTCTTTAAAAAAGACTTCGAAAAACTTAAAAAACTTAAAATTGGTGCAAAAAAACCTAATTGAAAAATACTTTTTAATGATAAGGGATAGTCAATATATTTTCCTTTAAATACTAATTTCATTTTCCTATTTTTTGAATATTGAACTTCACTCTCTTCGCCTATAAACAAGTCTAATACTTTTTTTAAAACCTCTTTATCCTCAGAAAAAAAAGAATGTGGCCCTATATCAAGTATTTGATTTTTAATTTTTACTGATTTAGCTAAGCCACCGATAACATCATCTGACTCTAAAACTTTTACATTATATCCTTGATCTGAAAGTCTCCAAGCAGCACCAAGACCAGCTACACCTCCACCTATAATTATTACATTTTTCATTGACTTTTTTTATATATCAGTACAAGTAGAATAATTAAAATTATTATTTAATGTTCTGGGAAAAACTTTTAAAAAACAGAAAATATAGCCTCAATAATTTCAGAAATACTGAAAAACATAATATTTTTGCTAATTGGAATCCCTACAAACGGGGTCTCTCTTTTCACAACTACCTAATTTACAATTTTATTAAGTTGTTTTCGGAAAAGAAGATTATCAATTTACACAAAAAATTAGGAAATACAAAATTGGGTAACCCTCCTGGAATTTTGTTTAAAAAAAGATTTATAACAATAGATGATTGTTGGACTTTAGAAGAGATGATGTTCCTGGAAAAAATTATTAAAAAAAACTATATAGTCCTTGAAATCGGGGCAGGTTACGGAAGAACTGCTCAAGGTATTTTAAATTCTTTTAAATTAGAAAAATATTTTATAATTGATTTAAATATAAACTTACAGTTGGCAAAAAGATATTTAAAAAAAGTTTTAAACAAAACAAATTTTGATAAAATAGTTTTTTTATCTTTTGAAAAGTTTGATTTTAATCAAACTAAATTTGAAGATTTACTTAAGAAATATACTAAATTAAAAAAACATAACAAGATAGACATAACTATAAATATTGACTCATTTGGTGAAATGAGGCCTAAATTAATAAATCAGTATTTAAACTTTTTAAAAAATATATCCATTAGTTTTTATTTTAAAAATACTGTAGCTAAATATAAGCCACGTGATTTAATTAATCACTTAGCAAAAAATAATAAACCACCAAAATACAACATGGAGTTAAATTTTCAAAAAAAAATTATTAATGTATTTGATGATGAGCAAATTACAAAATATACTAAAATTTCTAATAAAAATTTTAATCCTAATGATAAGAAATTTAAATGCAAAAGTATTAACTCAAAGTTAATTAATTTTTACAATCATAGTTATTTTTATCTTAAGTAGAAAAAATCTTTTTATCAGATTTTTCTAAAGTATAATTTACCAATTGTTTTTTTGTAAGATATCTTTAAGACTTTTTATAATCTCTTTTATATCTGCAATATTTAGTTCTGGATACAGGGGTAAACAAAAAATTCCTTTAGACATCTCTTCTGTATTTTTTAGAGATTTCTTATAATTTTTCTTAGCAATTTTATATGCTTTCATTTTATGAATTGGATAAGGATATATTTTTCTTACCTGAATCTTTTTTTCATTTAATTTCTTGAGAATTAAATCACCCTTTGGATGATAAATAGTAAATAAATGGTAAACATGTTTGCATTTATTATTTTCATTGGGAAGTAGTAAATTAGTATCCTTTAAACTCTTAAGATAAATTTTTGATATTTTTCTTCTTAAACTAATATAAGAATCTATTTTTGATAATTTGATATTTAAAATCGTTGACTGAATTTCATCTAATCTAGAGTTCATTCCATTTTCATTGGCATAATAACCATTAAAAAACTTATTTTTTTTATCTATGGTTTCAATCCCATAAAACCTTTGTCGTTTAATTTTTTTATATAAATTAAAGTCTTTAGTTAAAATAAAACCACCATCACCATAAGCTCCTAATATTTTTGTAGGATAAAATGAAAAACAGCCGAAGTCTCCAAGTGTGCCCACGAATTTACCCTTGTATTGCGCTCCTTGAGCTTGTGCACAATCTTCAATAACTTTTAAATTATATTTTTTTGCCAAGCTATTAATACTGTCCATATCACATGATTGACCATATAAGTGAACTGGAATTATAGCTTTAGTCTTTGAATTTATCTGTTTTTCTATTGTCTTAACATCTATTAAAAAATCATCTCCGATGTCTGCAAATTTTGGTTTGGCTCCTACGTTAATTATTGCAGAAATTGTGGGAATAGCAGTGTTGGAAACGGTTATTACTTCATCGTCATTCTTAATGTTTAGTGTTTTGAGTGCAATTAAAATTGCGTCAGTGCCACTCCCAACAGCTACTCCATATTTAGCTTTATTTGATTTAATAAAATTCTTTTCAAAAGTTTCAAGTTCCTTGCCAAAAAAAATAGATCCATTTTTGATTGTGTTATCAATAGATCTTAATAGTTTTTTTCTAATTTTTTTATATTCAGTTTGATATGACCAAAATTTAATCATTTAATAATTCTTACAAGCTAACATGCGAAAACCACTCTCCATTAAAAAACTTTTCTTTTTTTAAAATTTCCTCTTTATGATTCCAGCCAAATAAATAAGTTGCATCAGGCAAATTGTCATGAAAATGATTTATATTAACTATAGGAATATGCATTCCAGGGCTATATTTTCCAATTTTTTCAGGTGTGGTATCGCAAATATAATCAATCATTGTAGCATCAATTTTACAATAGTTAAGTACAGTGGTACTTTTAGACGTTGCTGCATATCCACAAATTTTTTTATTATCTGATTTTAATTGGTTTAGTTTTTTAACTATATTTACTCTTGATAATTCACAATTTTTTTTAAAATTCAAACAAGACTCAATGGAATCTAATTTATTTATTTTTTCATTTTCTAAAAATAATTTCAATCGTTTTGATTTATCAGAGGTATTTTTTCTTTTAACTACATACCTTAATGAACCACCATGTGTAATTTGAGGCAAAACATCTACTAGCTCAAAATTGTATAAATCAAAAATTTTTTTAATAGAAGAGGCTGAAAACATATAGATATGCTCATCATATATTTGATCGTAAGAAGTTTTTTCAAACATCGAGCCTAAATAAGGTTCCTCGAATATGAATGTTCCATTTTTACTTAATAAAATATCTATCGATTCTATTAAATTATTTAAATCAGGGATATGACATATACAATTTGATGCAATAATAACATCAGTACAGCCTATAAAATCTTTGAGCTTAGAGACATTTTCTGTGGTAAAGAATTGATTAATCGTTGGGACACCTTCGCTAATTGCTTTCTCTGCAACATTTTTTGATGGTTCTATGCCTAGAATATTTTTTTTATTTTCAAAAAAATTTTTTAATAGAGTTCCATCATTAGATCCGATTTCAATTATCTTAGAATTAGTATTTAAAAAATTTTTTTTAACAAATTCAGAAAATACCTTAAAGTGATTTTTCATATATTCTGAGCTACCTGTATAAAAAGGATACTGCTCATTAAACATTAACTCTGGTTTTGGATGTTCATTAAGTTGAAATAAAGACAGCTGTTCTGAAAATCCAACTTCCATCTTAAAAAAAAATTCTTTGTTAAAGTTTTCTTTTTTTATAAAACCATTTGCTATAGGCATATTTCCAAAGCTCATGAATGGCTCAATTTTGCTATTTGTTATTTTGCATTTCATTGTTTTTTATATTTTTAAATAGATTTAAAGTTTCTTTTATATCCTTATCAACATTAGAGCCAAGTTTTAAGCCCGCACTATCTAACTTTAATGTACTTACATGATAGGTTAATTTATTCATAATTGGTGATTTTATAAATTTAATCTTTATATTTTTCTTATATTTTTTAATTTTATTAACTATCTGTTTAACTGAAAAATTTCCAGATAGAGCATTATATACCTGGTTTTTAAAAAAATTATTCTCAATGCAAAATTTAAATATCTTAAATGAATCTCGAAGAGAAAGGTAAGGACGAAATTGATTATAAGCAGTTTGATAAACAGTGATATCTTTATTTAGCCCAGCATTTAAACAAAATTTATTTATTGCAGTATGAAATCTCATTCCATTAGATACGCCTGCAATAGTTCCAAATCTAAAAGAACTATACTTAATTTTTTTTTTATTTTTTAATAAAAGTTTTTCTTCAATTAGTTTAATATCTGCATAAGGTGATTGGGGTTTTAATAAATGTGTGTCACTTTCTTGGATAATGTTTGCTTGCTTTCCATATACGCTAGCTGTTGAAATATGAATTAATTTAGTTTTATTTTTAATACAATAATCTAGTACAGTTTTCATACAACCAAGATTATTTTTATACATCAATTTTTTATTACCAAAGCTATTTGCGGCATCTGTCATTGATGCACAATGTATAATAATATCTATATTTTTGAATTCTGATAAAGAATTTTTTTTAGATAAATCTCTTTGATAAAATTCGAAATTTGGTTTTTTACTAAGATTAAAAATTGAATTATGTTTATTTGTATTCATATTATCAATCAAAATAGTTTTTTTGACTTTTTTAATTTTTTTTAAATTTTGAGTTAAGAATGAACCAATATGACCACACGCACCAGTAATGATTATCTTCATATTTTTTATTTCTTAATGATTTTTAAAAAATCTTTATACTTTTTTATATAATCTTTAAATTGATATTCTTGGTCACAAAAAACCATTAAAATTGAATTATTCGTGAGAAATTTAAGTTTACACCAAGTTTTGGGTTTAACTAGGTGTCCTTTTTTAATTCTATGATCTAAAATTTTAGTAATTTTTTTTGTTTATTCTCAAAAGATACTTCAATTTTTCCATATACAGGTACAACAAACTGTGAACATTTTTTGTGGGCATGATTTCCTCTTATAAAATTTTTATTTCCATAGATTAAAAAAATTCTTTTTACTTTAAATGGCACATCTTTTGTTAATGAGAAAGGAAGAAGAGTGCCACTTCTTTTTTTATAGGATTTAAATTTGGTAGTTTTCATAATATAAATATTTATAAATATTTTTTTAATAAATGATATAATGTAAAAAAATTATATTTATTAAAAAATGATACGCCACAACTTATATTCTAAAAAATCTATTAATATTATTATTATTATATCATTTTTTATGTCTATTTTACTGAGTTTTCATTATTTATCTAAATATGACAAACTAGTAAAAATTGAATATGCACAAAAACTTGGTCACCCAATGATTAAAAGTGCTGTTCAGCTTCATTGGTTTGAAGCTGATCAAATAATTACTGACATAAAAGATAAAAAAAAATTTCTTGAATATGGAAAAGACTATGATGAATTTTTACCTCAAAGAATTTTGGCTTTGTATTACTATATAACTGGTGACACTATTTTGGATAAGAATGGAAACCACGAAACGAATAATGGTAAGTTTTTATACTTAGTTCTTAAAACGTTGTTATTTTATTTGTCTATAATTTATTTAAAAAGCAAAATTACTAAAATTTTACCTATTAAAAACTGCTTCTTTATTATTTCATTTCTTGTTTTAGAGCCAACAATTTTTCAATTTCATTCTTCGTTTTGGAATGAGTCTCTGTTTTTTCCATTACAAATTTTACTGCTTTCATATCTTGTATCATCACCAGTTAATTTATTTGTGAATTTTTCTATTGGTATACTTTTGGGTGTTATGTTTGGTGTAAGTGTGGAGAGTTTTTACTTAATTTTACCAATAATTATTTTTCAAATATTAAAATTTAAAAAGAAATCGCTTAAAATTGTGGCTTCATCTATTTTTGGTTTTATAATAGTTTTGTCAATTATAAGCCTTCATAACTTTAAAAGAACTAATACAGTTTTTTTTATGAATGATGGTGCTAAAAGTGCTCTATACTTTTATATTGCTCCATCTGTGCTGTCAATTAGCGAGAGTATTCCAATTGAATCTGCTCAATCTAAAATGAATATTGAAAAGCTGGAATGGATAAATGAAAATAAAATTAAAGTTTCTTTTAATAATAAAAAATTTAGAGATTTGGGAAATATAGATAATAAAATTGATAGATTAAAATATTACAATTATCTTCAGTACACATCACTTAAGATAATAATAAAGAACCCTCTATCTACTGTAAAATTTATGTTCAAAAAAAATCTACATACCATTGTGCTAGATCCATTTTTTATTAAAAATTTTTATAAATTTGAAATGAGAGGAAAACTTAGACATTATAAAAGCGAGACTCATGCTAATGAAATTCCTTATAGAATTATATATTCGGGAATACTCTATATGATCATATTAAGTGGATTTTTTTACTCTCTAAAAAATGTTAATAAAATCTTTATGTTCTCAATAGTTATTTTGACCCTATACCCGATTTTTATACTTGGTTGGATGGGTGTAAGTAGATATTTTGTTCCATCACTGATTTATTTGTCAATTTTTTTTGGAAATGGTATTACTAACATTTTAGATATAATGAATAATAAAAATAAAATATGAATAAAAAAATTATATTCACGGGTGGTACAGGAAGATTTGCTTCAGTTTTTCGCAAGATTAAAACAAAATACTCCTTTTATTATCCAACAAGTAAACAATTAAATATACTAGATATTAAGTCTATTGAAAGTTATGTAAAAAAAATAAAGCCTAAAGTTTTTATTCATGCTGCTGCACTATCAAGACCTATGGATATACATGATAAAGATATTAATAAAAGCATAAGTGTTAATATTATTGGAACTGCCAATGTTACAAAAATTTGCTCAAAATATAATATAAAATTAGTTTATTTCTCAACTTGTTATGTTTATCCTGGTATTAATGGAAACTATAATGAAAAATGCGCTCTCCTACCAATAAATAACTATGCTTGGTCTAAGATGGGTGGAGAATGTGCAGTTCAAATGTATAAAAATTCATTAATCTTAAGAATTTCAATGACGGAAAAACCTTTCGTACATAAAGAAGCTTTTGCTGATTTTAAAACAAATTTTATTTTCCATGAAGAGGTAGCAAGAATGTTGATAAAACTTTTGCCTATTAAAGGAATAATAAATATTGGTGGAAAATCACAGTCTGTTTATCAGTTTGCAAAAAAAGAAAAGAAAAAAATAAAGAAAACATTTGCTAAAAAAATTCTTCCTAAGAATTCACCACTAAATCCTTCAATGAATATTAATAAACTGATAAAAATTTTAAAGTAAATTTAGTTCTTTAACGCTTTTTTCAAAAAAATTCTGTCTAGATTACAATCATTATAACCTCTCTTAATAATATTAAGATAACGTTCAGTTGGATAAGTAAATAATGTTTTTTTTGTCATCACGTACGTCATTACTTTTTTCCCATAATATGTAAAATGATATTTTTTATAAATAATTGGATAATCTTCGTATACATCTAGTTTTTTTTCATCTGTTGGTGAGATTTCAAATAAAGCACCTTGCACAATTGATTTCTGTTTAAATTCGATATCAGCATACATATTCCTAAATGTTAATCTAAAATCTTTTAAATTAATTTTTTTTAAAAAAATACTGTCTTTACACCTTCTTTTCATTTGAAGATGATGCAGGTTACTACCATAAGCAAAATAAAGCATACGATTATCTACTAACTACTTCTAATTTTTTTTCTTTAACAAAATTTAAAATTTGAGAATTACATGTATCAATTTTAGTTTGATCCTCTGATCTTATTACGATTGAGACGCCTAATTTACCTGCTTGAAAAAATGGGTAACTTCCAATTTCAACATCTTTATTATTTTCCTGGACTTTAGTTAATTCCCTTGCAATTTCACTTTCAACAGTTCGTAAGCTAATTGTATAGCTTAATATAGGCTCACCGCCTACTATCTCATTTTTCAAACCACCTAACATTGACTTTAAGATTGAGGGAACACCCGGTAAACAAAAAACATTTTCAACACTAAATCCTGGAGCTCCACTAGTTGGATTTAGAATTAATTTAGCTTCTTTGGGCATCCAAACCATTTTTTGTCTTCCCTCATTAAATTCGCCTGGTTTATAATACGCTTCTAAAATTTTAAATGCTTCTTTATGAATTTCATATTTAATGTTGAAAGCTTTTGAAATTGATTCTGCAGTTATATCATCGTGGGTTGGTCCTATCCCACCGGTCGTAAACACGTAATCATTTAATTTCCTTAACTCAGTTACTTTATGTATAATTGTTTTTTCAATATCTGGTATCACGCTTACTTCTTGAACTATTACACCAATTGAATTAAGCCACAGAGCAATTGTGCTTGTATTTGTGTCTTGTGTTCTGCCTGATAGAATTTCATTGCCAATAATTATGATTGCGGCATTAACTTTTGTGTTTTTTGTCATTTTTAAATATATAATTTTTTTATGAAATTTAACAAATCTTTAATAAAAGGTAAACTTATCAAAAGATATAAAAGATTTTTTGCTGACGTTAAACTAAATAAAGAAGTTGTTATAGCACACTGTCCCAATACTGGCTCTATGATGGGGCTCTTAAAGGAGGGTAATGAGGTCTTTATTTCAAAAAATGACGATCCTAAAAGAAAATTAAAATATACATTAGAAATTATTAAGGTTAAAAAAAATTTAATTGGTGTAAATACTCATTTTGCAAATAAAATTGCTTATCATGGTTTATCAAATAATCTTATTAAAGAAATAGCGAACAACAAAAGCATTAAACCAGAGGTTTTTTTTAATAAAGAAACACGATTTGATTTCTTATTAGAAAAAAATAACAAAAAAATCTTTGTTGAAGTTAAAAATGTTACTCTATGTAGGGATGATAATATTGCAGAATTTCCAGATTCTGTTACTTCTAGAGGCTCTAAACATTTAAAAACTCTTATTGAAGCTATTAAAAAAGGTTATAAATCCTATTTATTATTTTTAGTTCAAATTGAGGGCGTTGAAAGCTTTAAAATAGCTAAAGATATTGATAAAGAATATTATGAAAATTATTTACTTGCAAAAAAAGCTGGGGTTATCTTTTTGGCTTATCGATGCAAAATAAATATAAAAGAAATTAAGATAGAAAAAAAAATTAAAATTATTAATGTCTGATTATTTAGAAAAATTTGAAAAAATGAGGGTAGCAGGAAAGCTAGCTGCACAAACTCTTGATATGCTTACAGATAATATTAAACCAGGGGTAACTACAGAGTTTATAGATAAATTAGGTTATGAATTTATAAGAGATAATGGTGCATATTCTGCTCCATTATATTATAGAGGTTTTAAAAAATCATTGTGCACTTCTTTAAATCATGTCGTCTGTCACGGTATACCTTCAGACAGAATTCTAAGTGAAGGTGATGCACTTAATGTAGATGTTACTGCAATAATAGATGAGCATTATGGTGACACTAGTAGAATGTTTTGCATTGGCAAGACACCCATTAAAGTTAACAATCTAATCGATACTACTTACGAGTCTATGATGAGGGCTATAAAATTATTAAAACCAGGATTGAGACTGGGTGATATTGGACATGAAATACAATCCTTTGTAGAAAAAAAAGGATACTCTGTTGTAAGAGACTTTTGTGGCCACGGGATAAGCACTATATTTCATGAACCTCCAAATATTTTACATTATGGTAGAAAAAATACCGGTATGGAGCTTAGACCAGGCATGACTTTTACAATCGAACCCATGATTAATGTAGGTGAGTGGGATGTAAAAATGATGAAAGATGGATGGACAGCTGTTACAAAAGACAAATCTTTATCAGCACAATTTGAGCATACACTTGGTATTACTGAAAATGGTTATGAAATCTTTACAGAATCTGGTAAAGGTTATTCTAAGCCTCCTTATTTATAATTAATGATTGAAAGATATTCTAGAAAAAAACTTACTGATATATGGTCAGAAGAAAATAAATACCAAATTTGGCTTGATGTCGAAATTGCTGCAGCTGAAGCAATGGAAAAAATTGGTCAAATCCCTAAAGGTGTAGCTTCTGTTGTTAAAAAAAAAGCTAAGATTAATGTTAAAAGAATTCATCAAATAGAATCTAAAGTTAAGCATGATGTAATAGCCTTTTTAACCTCTGTTACAGAAAAAGCTGGAATTAAAGCAAGATATCTTCATCAAGGAATGACATCTTCTGATGTATTAGATAC
>MDTF01009470.1_pt1 | contig 14385 bp, 11 predicted proteins | sample 811191 | NCBI WGS metagenome assembly MDTF01 (sample SAMN05326649, study PRJNA326480) | marine metagenome | isolation source: seawater | place: Southern Ocean | collected 2011
ATATACAATAATATTTCGCAAAACTATCGTTCGGTTACTTTTACAGATATCAGTATTGTAAACCCTGCATTTGTGATTAATCCAAATATCACCGATGAGAAAGGGTATAATTTAGATTTCGGTATTAGAGGTATTTATAATAAAACTATTTTATATGATGTAAGTGTTTTTGGTCTTTTTTATAACAATCGAATTGGTTTTGTGCAAAAAGTATTTCAAGATGGGAATGTAAAGTCCGAAAGAGGAAATGTAGGAAATGCAACAATTTATGGTATTGAATCTTTGGTCGATTTCAATCTAATTAAACTATTTGATATCGATTATGATTATGATGCTTCCTTTTTTGTAAACACATCTCTTATAGATTCTAAATATAATTCTTCGGAAATAAATGGTATTACCGGAAAAAAAGTAGAATTTGTTCCAAGAGTAAATTTAAAAACAGGCTTTAAATTTTCATTTAAAGACTTCGCTTCAAGTATTCAATACACATACTTGTCAGAACAGTTTACAGACGCATCTAATTCTGTAGATAGCAATTTAAGTGGTGTTATTGGACTTCTTCCTTCTTATGATGTGTTAGACCTTTCATTTTCATATAAATACCAAAAATTTAAAATTGAAACAGGTATCAATAATATATTTAATACTGCTTATTTTACCAGACGTGCTACAGGTTACCCTGGGCCTGGGATTATTACGTCTCCTCCAAGAAACTCTTATGTAACCATTGAATTTAAATTTTAGAAATTTACAGAATAAACAGCTTTTACAGCAGCAATATTTTCTTTGATAATTTTCTAAAGAATTTTTACTTTTATAAACTTTTTAATAATGCTGAGTTTATAGTTGTAGAATTTTCTAAACCAGCAGGTTCACCTATTTTAAAAGCACGACATTTTTTATAAAAAATTTAGTTGATTTAAATTAATACTACCATTAATATCAGTAGACGTATTATTAATAAAAGAGTCGCTGTAATTTTACGATTGCTCTTTTAGAGAAATATATTTTCTAAGTAAGTTATCACTGAGAGCGTCAAGAAAATATTTTCTACACAGATTAGAAAAAGAATTTACAGTTGCTGTTAAATCGGTATTGAATAGTAAGTATTCAATAGCACTTAGACCTCTTTTTTTTGGTGGTAAACTATTTATAATACTTTCTTCAATAGTCACTTTAGAGGCAATAAATTGCTTTATTTAAGGTTCATTTGCACCCTAACTATAATCTCCTAAATTACCAATTTCAGCTTTAGAAAATGAAACTGCGGTATTTTTCCATAAATTTCTTAAAATTGATACATTTTCTTCATTTGTATGTATTGTCAATTTTGAAGTAGCTTGGTTTACGCTTTTTACATTTGAAACAAGTTTAGTGATAGCAAGTCTATTTTATAGGTGTAAAAATTTTGACTTTAGGATATTATATGAATACAGTTACTTAATAAACAAGCAAATATGTAATTATAAATATTTAGATATTAAGGTAGTATTGATAAGTCTAAAAGATTCACAACACCTAGTTACATTGTTTTAACACCTAATATCTTGCCTCTAGGTAGTTTATCAATCAATTGTCTAATGAATAATAGTTGTAATTTTTAGATTTTAATGAAAATAAATAAATCAATATAAACTCATTAATTAATTGTAAATTTGTACGCAATTATAGCATAATTGCACCATGACAGCACACAACGATAAAATTTTAGGAGAAGGTTTAACTTATGACGACGTTCTTTTAGTCCCAGCCTTTTCAGATATACTTCCAAGAGAAGTAAATATTCAAACAAAATTTACTAGAAACATTACGATAAACGTACCCATTGCTTCTGCAGCTATGGACACGGTTACAGAATCATCGATGGCAATTGCAATTGCAAGAGAAGGTGGTATTGGCGTTTTACACAAAAACATGACCATTGAGCAACAAGCGAAAGAAGTTAGAAAAGTAAAACGTGCTGAAAGCGGAATGATTTTAGACCCTGTTACTTTGCCTTTAACTGCAATTGTTTTAGATGCGAAAGCAAATATGAAAGAACATCGTATTGGCGGAATTCCGATTGTTGATGATAACGGAATTTTAAAAGGTATTGTAACCAATAGAGATTTGCGTTTCGAGCATAATAATCAAAGACCAATTGTAGAAGTGATGACTAGCGAAAATCTAGTGACTGCAGCTGTTGGAACTTCTTTAAATGATGCCGAAAAAATTCTTCAGAATTATAAAATTGAAAAACTTTTAATCGTTGATGAAGACTATAAATTAAAAGGATTAATTACGTTTAGAGATATTACCAAAGTAACTCAAAAACCAATGGCTAACAAAGATTCTTATGGAAGATTAAGAGTTGCTGCTGCCTTAGGTGTTACTGGTGATGCTGTAGACAGAGCAGAAGCCTTAGTTAAAGCTGGTGTAGATGCTGTTATTATAGATACTGCTCATGGACATACAAAAGGTGTTGTTAGTGTTTTAAAAGCTGTAAAAGCAAGGTTTCCAGACTTAGATGTTGTTGTCGGTAATATTGCAACCGCAGCAGCAGCTAAATATTTAGTAGAAGCCGGTGCAGATGCTGTAAAGGTAGGTATTGGACCAGGTTCTATTTGTACAACAAGAGTTGTTGCAGGTGTTGGTTTCCCTCAGTTTTCTGCAGTTTTAGAAGTTGCAGCTGCTATAAAAGGTAGTGGTGTTCCTGTAATCGCCGATGGTGGAATACGATACACAGGTGATATTCCGAAAGCAATTGCCGCTGGTGCAGATTCTGTAATGTTGGGCTCTTTGTTAGCCGGAACAAAAGAATCTCCTGGAGAAACTATTATTTACGAAGGAAGAAAATTTAAGTCTTATAGAGGAATGGGATCTGTAGAAGCTATGAAGCAAGGTTCTAAAGACAGATACTTTCAAGATATTGAAGATGATATTAAAAAATTAGTTCCAGAAGGAATTGTAGGACGTGTTCCTTATAAAGGTGAATTATCTGAAAGTATTCATCAGTTTATTGGCGGTTTACGCGCAGGAATGGGCTATTGTGGTGCAAAAGATATCGAAACACTAAAAGAAACAGGAAGATTTATAAGAATTACTGCAAGCGGTATTAATGAAAGTCATCCACATGATGTAGCAATTACTAAAGAAGCTCCTAACTATAGTAGGAGGTAATTTAAAAACGTCACTTTTAAAAAATATCAATTGCTATGGATACTCAAAATTTTATAAATTTTAAGAAAAAAAGAGATTTAGGAGCAATCCTTTCTGATACTTTTAAGTTTCTTTATACGGAATGGAAAACATTTTTTGGAACTATTTTAAAGATATCAATCATCCCTATTTTGATTGCTATTTGCGCAGTGATCTATTACGGAATGTCTTCTGTAAGTCTTTTAGGAGATTTTTCACAAATAGCAGATCTTCAAGGTTCGTTTAATTTCTCAGACTTTTTATTACCTCTCTTAGCATTTTTTTTCTCATACTTAGTTGCCTATGCATTGATAACAGTTTCAGCGCTGGCTTACATTAAATCATATATTGAAAATAAAGGTGTTGTGAATTATGAAGAAATACAAAATGCTACGAAAGATAAATTTTGGCCTTATGTTGGGTTGTTTTTTCTAAATGGTATTATCATATTTTTTGGATTATTATTTTGTTTTCTTCCGGGGATATACTTTGGTGTTGTTTTATCCTTATCTATTTGTTTGCTTATTTTTCAGAATAAGAGTGTTACTGAAGCTATTAATGATTCATTCGGTTTTATTAAAGAGCATTGGTGGGAAACTTTTGGTGTTATTATTATAGTTCAATTAGTTATTGGACTTATCAGTTTTATGATAGACTTGCCTGCAAGTTTATACCAAGCAGCAGATATCGTATCAATTTTACAAGGTGGGGGTTCTAACGAAATATTGAACTCATTTTCAGATCCTATTTATCTTATGCTAATCGCCTTTTCGTATTTTATTAAGTTTATTCTATACATGGTAGCAACCGTTGCTACAGTGTTTATTTATTATGACATTAAAGAACAAAAAGATCCATCAACAGAAATAATAGATGAAATAGGTCTTGAATAAGCGAACTTAATTATCGCTTTTCAATTTTAGTTTTTTTTGACATTCATCATTAATTTGCAGCCCACGATTTTCCTGAAAATGCTTTTTAAAAGTAATCTAAGAGCATTCAATATCTTATTGCAGTTCATCTGACACAATCGAATATTTTGGCACAAAAGTGATTGCAAGCTTAATTAACGAAAGGCATTTTTAATATACAGTAATTACGAAAAGAAATTTTAAGGATAGTAGGAGGTAAGTATGTTTTTAAACGATTAAGATGGTTACTACTAATAGCTCGTCTACTTTAAATTTTAGCACTAAACTAATTCTTCAATTACCTCCAAAAGAATAGCACAACCCGCAATGATTTCTTCATCAGAAATTGTTAAAGGAGGCGTAATTCTCATGGCACGTCCTTCAAATAACAAGAAAAATAAGACCAACCCTTTGTCTAAGCATTTAAGAATAATTTCTGCAGCCAATTCAGGTGTTTCAACAAGGGCTATTAACATTAACCCTTTGCCTCTAATTTCTTTTATTGCCGGATGCTGTAGGTGTTTTCTGATGATTTTTTCTTTACGTAAACTTTCTAAAAGCAAGTCTTTTTCTAAGATTTCTGTAACGGTGGCAAGTGCAGCAGCAGCAATTACGGGATGACCTGCAAAGGTGGAAATATGTCCTAATTTAGGATTGTCTTTTAACAAACTCATGTGTTCATAAGAAGCAATAAAAGCGCCAATTGGCATGCCGCCACCTAAACCTTTCCCTGCAATAATAATATCCGGAATTACATTGTAATTTTCAAATCCCCAGAAAGTTCCTGTTCTCGCAATTCCTGTTTGAATTTCATCTAAAATTAATAAAGCTCCGACTTCCTCGCAACGTTGCTTTACTTTAGTTAGATAATTATTTTTAGGTTCAATAAATCCTGCTCCTCCTTGAATTGTTTCTAAAATTACAGCAGCAGTATTCTTTGTTATTTTAGCAATATCAACTTCGTTATTAAACTCAATAAATTTAACTCCAGGTACTAAAGGCCTGAAGGCTGCATTTTGTTTTTCTACTCCAGAAACACTCATCGCACCTTGTGTGTTTCCATGGTAAGAATTTTTTGCAGCAATAATTCCAAATCTATTTGTAACTCTTTTTGCTAATTTTAAAGCACCTTCTGTCGCTTCTGTTCCAGAATTTGTGATGTAAACAGATGCTAAGTTTTCTGGTAGAGTAGACGCTAGTAACTTACATAAATCAACTTGTGGCTGTTGAATAAACTCACCATAAACCATTACATGCGCATAGGTATCTACTTGTTTTTTAATTGCTTCAGAAACTTTTGGATGATTATGACCTAAGCTATTTGCAGAAACACCTGCTACAAAATCTAAATATGCTTTTCCATGAATATCATAAATGTAACTTCCTTTTGCATGAGAAATTTCTATTGCAAGTGGGTGAGGAGAGGTTTGAGCTTGATATTTTAAAAAATTAGATTTCAAAGTCTTTGATTTTTAATTTCTTTATTTTTTCTATTTTTTTACCTTTCCTAGATGGTTTTTCATCAAAAACTGCAGGATTCTTTTTTGCTTTTTTCTTTTTCTTAATAGGAGCCTTTTTTTCATTAGAATCTATCGTAAAAATGTCTTCCATCTTTTTCGGTTGCTCACTTTCACGCCAAATAAAACCTTTTAATTTTTTTACATCTTCTGGCAACATCGAAGGTGGATAGGTTTTACCGTCTGAAGCTTTTAAATACTTAATAGACTCTATAATTCCTTTAGCTAAAACAAATTCAATATTACTAGAAATTTCTTTAGTAATCGTCTCTATCACGTTAGTTACTTCGTTTCTATTGTAATAAACAGACTCTGCGTTTCCTTTTACCAAAAGGTTTCTTAGCTTGTTTTTCTCAAATCTACCAAACATATTTCTTCCTTTAATTTGGTTGAAATCGTTTATTGAAAGTGAATCTTTTGAGGCTATAAATGAATTGTTAAATACTTTTAAAGAATCCAACTTTTCTGTATCTATATTAGATTTCAAATAAATTGTATCTCCCGTAATTTGATTTTGATCTGACCAGATAACCGGGTTTCTATATAATTTTGTAAGTCCTGTTTCTTGATTCGTATAAATAGAATCGCACTTTCCTTGTAAATCTGACTTAAATATTTTTACATGATGATAGGCTCTAATAATTCGTTTTTTAGCGCGTCCTGTAACTAATAAAGTATCTCCATGAATAAAAGTCGAATCTTTTTCTACTATAGAAATAGCGAGTGCTTTTTTAATAACAAATAAGGAGTCTTTTTTTTCAAAAATTTCTGCATAATCTCCTTTGGTAATAAAGTTTTGGAGCGTATCAATCACCTGAATATTATTGGTCGCAGAAGCAAAACCTCTTCTCTTATCATAATACAAACTATCCCCTTCAACAGTTCTTTCTTTTAAATATAACTTTGCTTTTTTTACAAAATGAGAAATGTCTGTTTTTGTATTGTAAAACCCTCTTTCACAATAAATTTTATTTTTATTTTGTTTGTTAGTAATGGTTGAAGGACCATACAAATATGTATAACCAGAATTTGTATAATAATCCAAGTGATTAGAAACTAAATTATGCTCAGGGTTTACAACGGTTACTCTAGTTGTGGCGGTAAACTTTTTGCTCTCTAAATAGTAATTTCCTACTTTACTTTTTAATGTATTCGTTGTATCTTTTATGGTTGCATAACTTTGATAGTATAACTTCTGGTTCAACCTATCGAACTGTAAAGTATCTGTTGTTAAGGTCATTGTTGGGTCTTTTAAAACTACATTTCCCCAAGAAAGTGCTTGTTTAGAATTGGCATCATAATCAGCATAATCACTAGTTTGTGTAATCGTATCGCCTTGTTTTATAAGTACATTACCAATCGCTTTAAAGAAATTTTGTTTTTTATAATACAATGCCTGTTGGCATGTTAGATTAATGCCTTCATGATTCATTTTAACATTACCAATAAGGATACTTGCTCCTGGATATTTTTCTTCGTCAGCTTCTTGAATTTCAGCCTGATATTCAATCTTTCTTTTTTCTTGACCAAAAGAAATTGACGTGAAAATTATCAGTAATAAGAATGAGAATCTTTTCAAGTTATTTGTTTTGCCGCAAAAATAATGAAAAGAAAATTGCTTACTACTAAAGAAAAGTGAAAGTTAAAGTAATTTGCTTAATAAGTCTTATTAACGAAGGTTTTAAAGCTTTTAGAATTAATATTTTACATTCTAAAACACAGATGTTTTCTCAAGATAGACCCAGATTTCTTGCATAATATTAATTATTATGAATTCCTTTTGGATATAATCCCCATTTATTTGTTTTTGGTTCTCCAACCATAATTAATAGCATTAATAACCAAGCCCAACCAATAATAGGAATGAAAATTAAAAGGATATTCCAACCATTTTTACCTGCATCATGTAATCTTCTTAAAAAAACGGTTACACTTGGTATAAAAACGAATAAAGAATAAATGGATGAAGTTGTAGATAAGTATTCAGTATTAAAATAAGGATTTAAAATAGATAGCAACCAAATTACAAAAAAGTTAAACAGAATAAAGACCCAAAACTCTTTACGTCTAGCTCTTCCTGAAAAATTAAAATATTGATAAATAGCTTTAAAATACCATTTCATGGGAATAATATACAATATATTTTATAGAAACAAGAAATACCTAAAAAAGTCCTCTAGATTTTAGCTCTAAATATTTATTGATAGTATCTCCAGTTAAATCTTCGGGTTTCGTTAATACAGACTGAATTCCGTATTTTTTTAACTCATTTACGATTCGCTTTTTTTCATACATGAATTTTTCAGCAATGATCGTATCATATACCTCTTGAATATTTTCTGCTTTTGAGTTAGTCAAAGCATCTAAAGCTGTGTTTTTAAAGAAAACGACCAATACTAGATGGTTTTTTGCTAAGGCTCTTAAATAGGGCAGTTGTCTGTTTAAACCATCAATAGTTTCAAAATTTGTGAATAAAATCAACAAACTTCTGTGTGTTATTTTTCTTTTTACAACAGAGTAAAGTGTGCTAAAATCAGATTCTGAAAAGTTTGTTTTAATATTATGTAATGCTTCTGATATTAGACTCATTTGTGAATTTCTTCTCTCTGCTACTACCCAGTCTTCTAATTTTGTTGAGAAAGACAGCATACCTGCTTTGTCTTGTTTTCTTAGGATGATGTTACTAATTGCCAAGGTTGCATTCACGGCATAATCTAACAAACTTAATTCGTTAAAATGCATTTGCATCGCTCTTCCTTTGTCGATAATAGCATATACAGATTGTGACTTTTCTTCTACATATTGATTGACCATCAATTGGTTTCTCTTTGCTGTAGATTTCCAGTTTAAAGTTCTGATATCGTCACCCGAAACATATTCTTTAATCTGTTCAAACTCCAAAGAATTTCCGATTCTTCTTACTTTTTTTGATCCATATGATATAGTAGCATTGTTAAAAGCTTTGATATTAAATTCTCTTAACTTTAGAAAAGAGGGATAACATTTTAGTTCTTTCTTTTCTCCTAAAACACACTTTTTAGTAGCCAATTTTAGTGGAGAACTAGCATATACATTCACATTTCCGAAAAGATACACACCTCTTTCTGTTGGCTTTAAATTATAATGAATGTTTTTTTCTTCTTTTTTTTGTAATTGTTGATTGAAGAAAAAATCTCTTTTTTGAAATTGATAAGGCAATTCTTCAATCAAAGATAAATGTGCAACAAAAGGATAGTAGTTTTTAAGGGTTAAGGATATTTTATTCTCATCTCCGTTTGATAACCTTTCGGGTAAAAAACGTTCAACTTCAATCGCATCTTTAGTATTATATAGTATAAAAATATCTACAATTGTTAATATAGATAACATAAATAACAACACTTTTGAGATCTCAAAAAAGAGAGGGGCAAAGAAGCCTAGCACAAACAATATAGCTATTGTTGCTAAAAAATAGAAGAATCTATTGTTTAAAAATAATGTATTGTAAAAGTGTCTCAATATTGTTATTTAATTGTGTATTCGTTTAATTGTTTTCTCTAGATAAAGGCAGCCAAAAACGAACTGCTTTTGTAATTGCTATGAAAGAGAAATTCTATCTAATTGTTTATAGATTCATACCCCTGGTGACAGCTTTTAATTATCGAGGTATTTCTACAGCCTCAATAATTTGTTCTATAATTTGTTTGCTAGTTAAACCTTCCATTTCTCTTTCTGGGGTTACAATAACCCTGTGTTGTAAAACCGGAATTGTAGCTCTCTTAATATCTTCAGGAGTTACAAAATCTCGACCTTCTATCGCTGCAAACGCCTTTGATGCTGATAGAATTGCAATACTTGCTCTTGGTGAAGCTCCTAAATATAAAAACGAATTAGAACGTGTATTCACCACAATATTGGCAATGTATTTTAAAAGATTTTCTTCTATCTTAATTTGATTGACCAAACCTCTAAATTCAAGAATTTTACTACCTTTTATAACCGTTTCTATTTTACTAGCTTTTGTAGTGTTTTCTAAAGCTTGCTCTCTCATAATGATTTCCAATTCCTCATCAGCAGTTGGGTAATCAACAATTATTTTGAATAGAAAACGGTCTAATTGAGCTTCTGGTAAGCGATAAGTTCCTTCTTGTTCTATTGGATTTTGAGTTGCTAATACAATAAACGGTTCTTCCATTTTATACGTTGTACCATCCATTGTTACTTGCTTTTCTTCCATTACTTCAAACAAGGCAGCTTGTGTTTTTGCAGGAGCTCTGTTGATTTCATCAATTAAAATCATGCTCGAAAATATAGGCCCTTTTTTGAATTCGAATTCAGATTTTTTTACATTAAAAACGGAGGTTCCTAATATATCTGAAGGCATTAAATCTGGTGTAAACTGGATTCTACTAAAAGCAACATTTATTGTTCTAGAAAGCAATTTTGCAGTAATGGTTTTTGCAACCCCTGGAACTCCTTCAATTAAAACATGCCCATTGGCAAGGAGTGAAACTAGGAGTAAATCCATCATGTCTTTTTGCCCAACAATTACCTTTTGCAATTGCCTTTTAATATTGAAAACGCTCTCTTGTAATTCAGATAAATCAATTCTGTTTTCAAATTCTAAGGGTGTTGTATTTGTTTCGTTATTTGGTGTTTCCATTTGCTTTTTTATTAAAGAATTTATCAATCATTTTATGTAACACAAGTATCTCTTCTTCAGAACACTCTGACTTTTTACTTAAAGTAATGATTGTATTTATTAAGTATTTCGTATTTCTAATTTCGTTTCCAGATTTTGCAGCCAAAAGATGTATAAAATCTTTATTTAAATTGGTCGTATTTAGCAAGTATTTTGTTCTTACTTTTTCTAAGAAATAAGCTGTTTTTTTATCAACTAAATTCTTATGATCTTGTTCTTTTAAATACAAACTAGCAATCGTTTGTGTAAATGCAATTGTGGTATTTTCTAATGGATGTATAACCGGAATTGCTCTTTGTTTTCTTCTTGCATTAAATAGCATAAATAACAATACACCTGAAAAAGAAACAATTAAAAACCAAGTTAAGGTTTTATGTTCTAAAAAGTATTTAAATATAGAAGTACTGTCTTCATCATCTTGATTAGAGTACTTACTTTTCTTAATCTGTGGATCCCAGAATATCGTTTCATTAGGTAAGTATGAAAAAACATTTTCTGTATATTTTTCGGTATCTTTTAATAGATAATAATTGGTAAATACCACCGGATTTGTATGAACATAAATAGCACCTTTGCCATGATAAATCTTTAAAAAGTTTGGTACTTTTTCTCCATCAACCTTGCTAGTACCTAAAACAATGGTTTTATTTTCATTAAAAGTAACAAAATAATGCCTTCTAATATTTCTATCAAAAGGAAACGTAATATTGTTAGAAGTTTCGTTTTCTAAAAAGAATTCGCCCTTAAGGCCTTTTAATTCGGCAATTGTATTTACATTTTCATCTAAATTATTGGTAGTAATTTCTAGCTTTTCTCTTAGGTTATCACTAAAATAGTTAAGTGCTAAAAAGGCATTATTACCATCATGTACAAAAGATAATAAATCATTTACACCATCTTTAGTAAGTTTGTAAGCATTTTTTTTTATACAAATATAGGTGCCAAAATCATCAGTTGTGGTATCGTAATTTTTATATAAATAATCGTAAAAGTTTTCCTTTAAATAGACCTTCTCTTCATTTTTAAAAAGGGTTTCTACTTCATTATAAAGAATATAAGTTCCAAAAGGACTCTTTTCTTTCTCTCTGAAATTTTCATTCCAATTGGTTTTTTTACAGCTAGTTCCCTGTAAAATCATCCACAGAAATAGCATAAATTTTAATATGTACGTTGTAATCCTCAAAGAATCCTATTTATAAAAGATTGATACTTATTTTGTGCCGCTATAAAATTCTTTTCATCCACAGGGAATTCTCCATACCAAACATAGGTGTATACATAAGAAAGGTAAGAAAACTTACTTCTCATTGCTGTGTCTTCTATTTCAAATAAATATTCTGAATTGGTTTTATCTTTATGGTAATCAATTAGTTTTTTGGCAGATAAACCTTTTAAGGTCATAAGATAATAATACCGAATCGCTAACCTAAAGTTATTACTATCAGTTGCTTTTTTTAATAAAGCTTCTAAATCCACTTCATAAATATCTTCATCTTCAAAAATCAATTTTTCTGAAGTTCTTTTGATCAATTTATTCGGTTTCCAAAAGCGAACATCAAAACCTACTAGAGCTTTAAAGATGACAAAGATGATAAATCCTCCTAACAGGAAAGGAAATATGGTACTCATAAAAAATACTAAGAATTGGAAAATGCCAGTATCAATAGGTGACGATTTTTCTTTTTCAACAGGTGCATCTTCTTTATATTCAAAGTCTTTGCCTGCGTATTTTTCTTTTAAATTTGAGGAAAGTATTCTTTCTTCACTATTGTTCGTGTTCTTGTTATACACAATAGGATCACTTTTAACTTCTATAACATTACCACGTATTTCTTGTGAACACACAAAAAAACTGATTGTTAAAAGGAGGGAAGCGATACTTTTTTTCATCTATCGTATTCCTTGTTTTTTAGCAACTACAAATGGCAACACCAAATAATAATAACTAATGGTTATAAAACTAAATAAGATAATTGCAAAACAAAAAATAGTGGGCATTACGTTAGAATAGCGAGTTACATACCCTTCTAAAAATGCTGCAATGATTGTAAACGGTATAGTACTTATAAAAATATAAAATGCATTTCTAATGCCTAGTTTAAAAGACTCAAAACGCTTTAAAGTCCCTGGAAATAAAATACTTGCACCAATAATATAACCTGCTGCTGCTTCAATAATCATTCCGAAAATTTCATAAGTTCCATGAATCCAGATTCCTTTTAAACTATCTAATAAGCTGTTGTTTTGATAAAAAAAGGCCTGGAAAACAGCAACCATAATAGCATTAGTCACCACATAAAAACCTGTTCCGATTCCTATAAATAATCCAGATAGAAACATATTTAAGCCCACTCTTTGGTTGTTATCGTAAATACCAATAAAGGTGCCCCAATTGCTACCACTTTTGTAAATAGCCATCGCATCACCACTTTCTATATTCTCTAGTGTCTGGTCTACATAAGTATTGCCTAATATTTGGCGGGCAAAAGATTCATCATTAAACGTAGACAATAATCCTATGAAAAAACAAATGAAAAAGAAAATAAACGAAATGTAAAAATATTTTCTGTACTGGTAGGAGAGTAGTGGCACTTTCTCTAAAAAGAAATATAAGATTGCATTTTTATCTCTTCTTTTAGAGTCATATACCTTGTCGAAGCTTTTTTTCGCTAACTTATTTAAGTAGGTAGTTACCTTACTTTTAGGGTAATACGTTTGTGCATATACCAAATCGTTCATGATTTTAATATGCAGATTGGCGATGTCATCTGGACTTTTTTTCTCTTTTTTTGAAAATCCTAGTTCAAATTCGAGCCATTTTTCTTTATTTTGCTTTATAAAAGCGACCTCTCTCATTTAGAGCGAATTTAATCATTGCATGAAAACACTCCAAATAAAAACGGCACAAAATGTAAATATAAAATTTACAGTGGCTTCAGTATTTCAAAGGCTTTTAGCTTTTGTGGTCGATAATGTTCTAAAATTTTCATATCTCTATTTTGCAGCCCAACTATTTGATTTAAGTTCATTAGAAGCTTCTTTAAATGGTGATGGTTGGACTATAAAAGCGGTAGAAGTATTATTTCTGTTGCCAATTACGTTTTATTCTTTGTACACCGAGATTTTAATGGACGGACAAACTTTAGGCAAAAGACTTTTAAAGATTAAAGTAATTAATATTGATGGTTTTAAACCTTCTGTAACAGATTATATAATGCGTTGGTTTTTGAGAGTAGTAGATTTTAACCTTTTTTTACTTTTATTTATATATGTAGCTTCTTTAGGTTTAAATGATCAATATTCTTTATTAATAGTTATTTTTATGGTTGGTAAAATGGTTGGTTTCTTTCTAATCTTATTCACGACTAATAACCAAAGATTTGGAGATATGATTGCCAATACAATTGTAATCTACCTAAAGGATGATGTAAAGTTCTCTGAAACCATTTTGGAGAATATCAAAGACAATTATGTACCAACGTATCCAAATGTGATTAAATTATCTGATAATGATGCTCGTATTATAAAAGAGACATTTAAATCTGCTGCAAAATTTAATGATTATAAGACCTTAATTAAATTACGCTCTAAAATTTTAGAGGTAACCGATATAAAATCTGTGCACAATAGTGATAAGGAATTTATAGATACTGTTTTAAAGGATTATAATTTTTATACTCAAAGCATGTAGGCTATAGGTTTTGAAAAAACCTATTTTACATAATATAAATTATAGTACAGATTTGTTATTTAAAAAAAGCAGGAAATCTGCTTAATTAATATGATTAATAAATAAATGAACTTAATATCTTCTTATAAGATGATTCAAATATACAATTTTTAATCTATCCATAGAATGTAATAAGAATGGTTATAATCTAAATTTTAGCATTTGAAGGATGTTCTGCCTAAAGGGTAATTTATAATTGAAAAAATAATAAAGGAATTTATTCCATTCTAATTATAGTTCACTTAATTTATGATAAATAAATGTAAAGTGTTTTTGTTTCATTTTAATAGTTTAATGAAAATTACTTCTACCCTATTAAATAAAAAGGAAGGATATTCAATGGAATATGAATGGATTTTAAATAAT
>MDTF01012840.1_pt1 | contig 14385 bp, 15 predicted proteins | sample 811191 | NCBI WGS metagenome assembly MDTF01 (sample SAMN05326649, study PRJNA326480) | marine metagenome | isolation source: seawater | place: Southern Ocean | collected 2011
GGCTGGATGTGGAAGCGCAGTAATGCGTGTAGCTGACCAGTACTAATAGCTCAATTGGCTTGATTTATGCACTGAAAAAAATTTTTTAAAGAATTGATTAAAATTATTACCCCATCTAAATCGTTATTAAAATAAACGCAGTTAAAAAAACAAGATTATTTTTTAAAACAATTAATCAGTGATAAGTTTTTTAATTAGCTTTGATTGCTATAAAATATTTTGATTTTTAAAGCCTTACATATAGTTTATTAATATATGGAATAACTAATTACTAAAAGTTTTGAAAAAACCAATCTTAATAACTGGCGCCGCAGGATTTATTGGCTCTAATCTAACTCGATATCTTGTTAAAAAAGGAATAAGAGTAAATATAATAATTAAAAAGATAATTAATAATAAAGATAATTAATAAAAATTTATTTAATTAATTTTGAATTTTTTAACTATCTAAATCAACTATCTAAATTTATTAATTAAGAGTTCTAATATAGATGGTTTAGTGTTAAAAAAAGGCCTCTCAAAGTCAAACCTTAAAACTTTTCGGCTATAGCCTTTTTCTATGATACCTGCTTTATGTGGTGTATTGGTATCAAAGAATATTGTATCTCCCGCTTTACCAACCATGGAGATTAAATTTCCAGCAATTTGTTCATCATTAATGGTATTTAACAAATTTTTTTTATAATCCTCGGGTAATTCTTTTCTTTTTTGTTCTATGTTAATATTATTTTTTACTTTTCCAAGATTAATTGGCCCATGTTTTAAAGAAACATCATGAAGATACACCATTGCTTTTAAATATCTTATTTTATCAATATGTGGAATGTAAGGAAGAGAAGTATGATTTGTATTTTTTGGAAAAGAATTTACCAACCAAAGCTTTTTAAATTTTAAATCCGATACATTAATTATTGTCTGTAATTTTTTATGAATTTCGTTCATTATTCCTAGAAATAAAGGTTCTTTTTTGATTGATTTTGCCTCAATCTCACAAACATGTTTGAGATTAGTTTGGTAAATATTTTCTTGATGAATTTTTTCAAATCTATTATTTGATAATTGAATTAATTCCTTGTTAAGAAATAATTTTTCATGCTTAAATATAAAACTATTGGACATAAATTTTTTTATTAATTAAATCACAATTATAATACAAAATATAATAAATTTTAATAATTAAAAATATTAAAATGGCACAATTATTGTTTAATAAAAAAAGTATATTATGAAAAAAGCTATAATAACTGGAATTACTGGCCAAGACGGATCCTATCTCGCAGAGTTTTTGCTTAACAAAGGTTATGAAGTGCATGGTATTAAAAGAAGAACATCTTTAATTAATACTAATAGAATAGACCATTTATATCAAGATCCTCATGAACCTAACCAAAAATTTATACTTCATCATGGAGATTTGACTGACTCCACATCTCTAATTAGAATAATTCAAGATGTTCAACCAGATGAGATTTACAATTTAGCTGCACAAAGCCATGTTGCAGTTTCATTCTGAGATTCTTCCTTTGCATTTACAAAAATTTTAGATGTTCCTGTAAAGTAAAATTTTATTTTAGGGCTAAATTTTTTGATTGCAGCTAATAAAAAATTTGCTCTATTAATATTTGGGTTTAATCTAAAAAACTCTGAATCAAAATCATAATTAATATAATTTTGGGATCTTAAATGATATATTTCATTAGGACTTATTTTTTTAATTAAAGTACCTGTACTTTTAAAATTGTTAATAGAAATTTTTGATATTTTTAAATTTTTTTTAAATTTTTTTTATATTTTTTTTATATTTTTTAAAATAGTCAACTTTTTTTATTTTATTAGCAATACCACAGACAAAATATTTTTTTTGATTAGAAATTTTGCAAGATAAGACCCATCTTGATCATAAATACCAATAATAATTGATGTTTTATTTTTCATAAATTAGATTATTAAATCAATTAAATTTTTTAAGTTATAATATTAATTAAATTGACTTTAAAAACTACTTTTTAAAAACTAATAATTAATTTATGTATTTCCAATTTCTAAGTGTTCCCTTTGAATAACTTCATTTTGCTTCAAATCTATTTTTAATTTCATATTATCTTGTAAATTTTCAAACTCTAGTGGGGTAATTCCCTCCATTTCTTTGTGAAGTCTAAGAAATTTAACATGTTTGTCTTTGAGGCTAGATCCAGCCTTAAGATCCTGTGAAGTTACACAGTATTTTTTTTGAAATGCTCTATATTTTCGCTCTGACTCATTAAATGAACCAAATGGAGAACCAATTGAAGAAGCGACTGAGCGCATATTTTTAACATATTTTTTTAATTTATTTGGTACTAACGATGACTCAGAATCAATGCCATTAACATCGTTATCTAATATGGTATGTTTTTCAAAAATAGATACACCTAGGCTCATTGCCATTGAGTCAATCCACAAAGCCATATCTTCTCGAGCATCTGTGTGATCAGCTAGCATTATCTCACATTCGAATAACTCTTGAAGCTCTTTGATACGGCAAATATTTAAATCTGATATCGCAGTTGGAAAATTTTGTAACCCATGCATTAAGATTGGGTTTTTATCTTTAACAATTTTTAATGCAGCTTTTATTTCATCAAGTGAAGAAGCTCCAGTTCCTAAAGTAAATGGAATTTCTGAATCAGCTACAGTTCTTAACATGTAAGGATTACTTAATTCTGAGGAATTAAGTTTTATTAAATCAGGTGATTGATTGATTGCAAAATCTAAACTTGGCTCATCATATGCAAAAATTGATAAGTCCATTTGAGTTTTTGATCTACTAAATTCAATTAATTCATTCCATTCATTTAGAGAAAATTGAATATTTTTTATTTTCTCGTACAAAGGAGCGGTTTTTAATAAATTTGACTCAGCATTAAAAATTTGTATTTGTATGCAGTCAAATCCAGTATCTTTTGCTACATCAACTAATTTTTTTGCACTTTCCAAATTACCTTGATGAGCACAAGCCATCTCAGCTATAAGATATGGATTTTTTTTATTTCTATTATTAAATAAAGACATAATTAAGTTCTAAAATATTTCTAATAATTTAATCCTAAAAATCTAGACATTGCTAGATCTATAACTTTTTTTTTTTCATCTGAAAGGCTCATCATCGGACAACGTTCGAAATCAGTTAAATCTAAATCAAGACATGAAATTGAATATTTTAAAGCAGGGTGCCATCCACAAGGTACTACAGTATTGAAATAAGGAATTTCCTGATTATTTACAATTTGTTTTGCTTTATCGAAGTCTCTTTGGGATATCGCTTTAAAAAAATCTAATTCGAGTGATGGAAGAAAGTTACCTATACCTGCCAAATAAGTCTTGGCACCAAACCAGTTGTCTCTCACAAATCTACTCATTGAGCCACCAGCCCCAATCAAAATAGCTTTCTTTGCAAATTCATTATAAATTACTTGGCTATGCCCAATGTCTAAACTTTCTTCTTTTAAGCCTATTATTTTTGGGTTTTTAAATAAATCATTTAATAGTGAGATGGAATACTTTATGCTCCCCCCACCCAAACCATTTTTGATTGGTTCAGCGTGAACAAACAAGTCTATTTCAGTTTTATTAGCTATAGATTTAAAAAAATTTGATACATAATTATCTCCATAATTTCTATCTGGAAATACTACTAACGATGCATTAGCGCCAAATTTTTCACTTACTCTTACATTTTCAATTGTAGTTTCTAAATGTCCGAATGGTGCGGTAGATGTAATAACATAAGCTTTGCCACTTAGCTCAGAAATTACCACTTTATTGACTTCATTAATTTCATCAAGTGACAACAAATTAAAACGTGAGGTACCAACTGTTGTCATAACATTTTTCACTCCATTATTAACTAAAAATGAGCAGTATCGTTTTAATCCATCCCAATCTATAGAGTAATCTTTAAGAAAAAAGGTTGGTATAGGGAATACTGGCCCATCAAATAAACTTATGATATTTTTTTTCATTTAAATCTCCTTTTAGCTAAAAATCTTGCATATTCTAAATCTTCCTCTTCATCAATGTCGATTGAATCTGATCTGGACATTACATAGGGCTTCATAATTCCTGCAAAATAATTTTCAAATTTTAATAAACTGGTGATTCTTGATATATATATTGCTCCGTTAGGATGATAAAACCTAGACCTATCCTGTGATCGTGTTTTGCCCTCAATTAAAGGTGATGGACTAATAGGAAATATTGCAGTTTGTTCACTGTTTATTGAAATAGCAGATTCCCAAGGAAAGTCATATTCGCAAACTCCCACAATATTATCAATATGATTATCTAATAACAAATATGCTTCTCTTATATGCTTTGCACTTCTAAAAGGACATGTCGCCAGCATGATAGCAACTGTTTCAAAGTTTAAATTTTTTATTTTATCACGTTTTAAAAATTCAATAATTACCTCTCTTACAGTTGCTCTATCAGATCCTAATTCATTTGGTCTCATATCAATTTCAATTTTTTGATTAAATTCGTTGCAATATACTGCAATCTCCTCATCATCAGTTGAAACAATAATCTTATCAAAACATTCTGACTCAATTGCAGCTGATAATACACGGTGACATATTTTCATACCGCCTAACTCTGCTAAGTTTTTTCGAGGTAATCTTTTTGACCCTCCTCTCATCGGTATAAATCCAATATTTCTTGACATAATTACTTTCTAAAATTAATTATATTTATTTGTATCTTCTGGAAAACTTTGTTGCCCATTTTTAAATTTTGAAACATATTCTACTCTTGTTTTTAGGTATACATTATCACACAATTTTTTAAATTCAAATAAATCAGACTTTGTCATTTTAATATCTAAAACTTCATAGTCAAATTTTTTTAGCTCTGAGCTCAGATATTTTTGGATGAAATACAATTCAGCATTACTTAAAGTTCCATTAGAATTATTAAATTTTAAATTATTTTTTACACGCGTAGAGTTGAAAGATGAAGAGCTATTATAATTAAAATTTTCACCTCCTATTTTTATTTTAGAATTTAGATGTGAATTTTTAACTTTTAAAAAATTAGACAAATCATTGATGGGGAGCTTTTTTTTTGCAAAGAAATCCTCAAATTTAATTAGCTTAACTCTTGTATTATTGAGTAATACCTTATTTTGATCAATATAATTAAACATTGCTTTTGATGCGAATACACAATCTAAAAATATTGGATGTTTATATTTGGTAAATAATTTAAAAGATGCTGCAACCGACCTAGGGTCTCGATAAATATGAACAACTTGACCTGAAGGAAACAATGAAAGAAAGTCTGGTATTGACTCCCATTGAACATTTGTTTTTTCTGCCCATCGATTTTGGGGCTTTAAATTTAATAATTCTTGCATTAATTTATCATATATTGAGGCTAATTCATTTTTTTTCACCAATGTACGTTCAGGAATATTTATATTAATATTTTTTTTCCACTTAGTTTTATACTCTTTTGTCATATAAACTAATGCTTCTTGCAGATTTTTTTCAATAGGATGAAATTTCTGCACCAATCTCATAAAATGAATTGATCCAACAGCTACATTTATATTTTCAAAACCATCTATAATTTCGGCTAAAGCTGTAGTTCCTGATCGATAAAGACCACTAATAAAAATTGGATTTAAATTAGACAACATTTAGAACTTGTAAGAATCTATTTCCAAACTTATCATTGGCAGCAATACCAATTTTTTTTAAATCAATTTTGGGAACAGTGTTATTATCAAAAAAATAAAACCAATCTCTTTTTTTATTTAATAAATTTAAACCAAAATCAAAATTATCATGAATAAATCTACCACTTTTTGTTTGAATGGCTAAGAATGGTTGAGGGCCAAATACAGTTCCATTTTTCTCTTTAATATGAAGACGTAAGCCTTTGTCAATCTGCTGTAACTCTACCTTCAATTGGAAAGATTGTGTGTTTGAATTGTATTTTGGCCAAATTACATTTCTAAAAGCGTTTGATGCACTTGAAAATCTAAATTTAACATCTTTGTATTTTTTAGAAACATTGAGTAACATGTCTTGTGCTTTTAATATGTCTGGTTTCATGTCTCGGAAATCATGATTTGTAAATGCTAATAATACTTCATCGCCTTTTTTAGCTTTTTCAAAAGCATTTAAGATTTCATCAATTGTTAGATTTGAATGTCTTGCATTCATGTTGAGACAACGCCCAATAAATCTACGACAATTTCCTCTTTTTCTCCAGTCATCATGGGATGGGTTGTAAATAGACCAATCATCTGGAGCTCCCCTCCAGTCTCCTAGGCGACCGCCACTTAAATTTCTAAGTTTAGATTTTTCATTTTTTGATTTTGTTGATTGATTTCCTAAATCGAATGGTATCCATTGCTCCAAAAACCAGTTACAGTCAGGTCTCTCAGCATGAAAACCAGGTCGAAAAACACTAGGAAAAAATTTACGTTCTATAACTTTTCTGGCAAGACTTGGGTATAAGTCTGGAGAGTTTATGAATGAAGTCGCAAACCTATGTGCATCTTTATACATTGACATAGGATGAAAATGAAACTGTAACTCATCTTCTTCTAGGTTTAAATTTTTTTTAAGCTTTCTGTATTTATCAAATACATTATGAAATCCTAAATCTTTTTTACGTGGATTATTTTTAAAACTAACTAAATCTAAACAAAACCAGCTACAGATCCAGCTACCACCAAATGTATCTTTAATACGAGATCTGATGTTAGGTTGGCTAATTTTTTTTACCATGTTGTCAACATCGGACCATGTACTTAGGTAATTAAGTTTAGTCTCACTAACAAAATCAGCTGCTCTATTTTTTAATTCTTCAGTTTCTAGTTTTATTTCTTTTTTACGTAGCTTCTTTAGATTGTTCAGGGATGGTTTAATTTTTACACCTAAAATTTCTTCTAGTCTTTCAAAGGTAGCCTGGACCGATTCATAAACCGGACCTTCAGTATCTATAGCATGGACAACATTTACTGTTCCAGTCACCTAGTTAAATTCTCCTTAATTAAAAATCTCTTTTTTTTATTATTTTTTATGATAATTAATCTTATATAATATAAGTAAATTAATTAAACATATTTTTAAAATATCAAAAATTAAAAATTATTTCTTTTTAAATAATTAATAATTAGAAATTTAGCCTAATTATACTTTTGTTATTTGTTAGAAAACTATAAACTTAAACTTAAATTTTATGAGCAAAAATGTATATGTAATTGCCGAGATAGGAATTAATCATTGTGGAAAAATTAAAATTGCAAAACAATTAATCGATATAGCTAAAAAGAGTGGTGCAAATGCGGTTAAATTTCAAACTTATAATACAGACAAACTTATAAATAAAGATGAGGATTTAATGCCTTATCAAAAACTGAATATTAAAAAAAAAATTAATCAATTTGAAATGCTTAAACAAAATGAATTAAGTGAATCAAATCATATAAAATTAATTAAATATTGCAAAAAGAAAAAAATTGAATTTATATCAACTCCATACGATATAGAGAGTGCAAAATTATTAATTAAGCTAGGCTTAAAAATAATCAAAATTGCGTCAACAGATATTACTAATGTTGAGTTAATTAGGTACCTATTATCAAAAAAAATAAAATTAATCTTATCAACTGGGGCAACTAATCTTAACGAATTAGATATTTTATTTAAAATCATTGGTAGTAAGAATAATTTAAAAAAGATTTCACTTCTTCATTGTATTTCTTTTTATCCTGCACCAATACATTCTCTAAATTTAAAAGTTATAAATAATTTAAAAAAACGCTTCAAAGTAAAAGTTGGGTTTTCAGATCACAGTTTAAGTAATTTTGCAGGAAGTTTTGCCAGCATACTGGGTGCAGAAATTATAGAAAAACATATTACTTTAAGTCATAAATTAATGGGACCTGACCATAAAGCGTCGTTAGAACCCAAAGACTTTTATGAATACGTTAACTTAATTCGAGATGCACAAAAAAGTTTAGGTGATGGTATAAAAAAAGTTGAAAAAGTTGAAAAATCAACAAAAAAAAGTATGCAAAAAAGTATAATTGTTACTAAAGATTTAATAAAAGGCACAAAAATAAATTATAAAAATACATCCTCTATGAGACCTGCAACTGGAATATCTCCATTGTATATTGATAAACTCATAGGAAAAAAATTAAATTATTCCAAAAAAAAAAATGAAATTATATTTTGGAAAGATCTATATAGAAATTAATGAAAAAAAAAATGATTATAATTGGTGGTGGAGGTCATGCGAGATCTATTCTAGCGTTAATGGAAAAAAATAAAATACAGAGTAATTTATTAGGATACACTGATTTAAATAAAGGTAACTTGCCAATAAAATATTTAGGTAAAGATGATGAAATATTAAATCGCTATAATGCAAAAAAAATTAATTTAGTTTTGGGCATAGGAATTAATATTAAATTAAGAGAAAAAATTGTAAAAAAATTTAATAAATATAATTTTTTTACAATAATTGATAAAGACTCAATAATCTCTGATAATTGTAATATTGGTCAAGGTTCAGTAATATTTCCCAATGCTACAATTGGACCAAATGTAAAAATTGGTCAATTTAATGTAATTCATAATTCAGTTGTAATAGAGCATGATGTAAATATAGATAACAATTCCTATATAGGTCCAGGGGCTGTTGTTTGTGGCAATGTTAATATAGGAAGAAATGTGTTGTTAGGTGCAAATTCAACCATGATTCAAGACACTTTTATTGAAAAAAATTGTAAGTTAGGAGCAGGCTCTGTTTTAATCAGATCTTGTAAACAACAAAATAAATCTTTAATAGGAGCACCAGCGAAAATTAAGAAATAAAATGAATAATATCTTTGTTTCTACAGCATGTTTAAAAGGTGATAAAAGCTATGATAGGGTAATAAATGAATTTTTAAATAATGGCATTAAAAATATTGAACTGACAGGAGTTCATCCATATACAGAAAATAATGAGCTAGAAAAACTATTAGTAAACTATATCAGTAAAGGTATTAATTTTACTTTTCACAATTATTTTCCCCCACCAAAAGAACCAATCGTCTTAAATTATTTAACTCAAAATTTAGAATTAAAAGAAAAATGTAAAAGTATTATTAGAAATGCAATAAGTTTAGCAAGAAAAACTGGTGTTAAAACTTATGCATTTCATCCGGGCTACTATAGAGAAGCAGAAATTGGTAAAAAAGGTAATTTTAATTTTTTTGGAACCGATAGGAAGAGCTTTGATTATGGATTTGATGTGTTTAAAAATGATTTTGTAAATTTTTATAAATCACTTGAACTTGATAATAAAAAAGAAAATATTTGTTTAGGTTTTGAGAATCTTTTCCCCAATCCAGATGGAACAAATGATTCTTTTATGTGTAATTTTGAAGAAATAAGCAAAGTTTTTGATCATGCTGAAAAAGAAAAGATTAATCTTAAATTATTGATAGATTTAGGACATTTAGCAATTTCTGCAAATCATTTAAAATTTGATAGATATGAATTTTTAACAAATATTATAAATAATTATGGAGATAAAATTTTTGAAATTCATATATCAGAAAACGATTGTATAAGTGATCTGCATAATAGAATTAATATTAATTCATGGCAACTTAATGCTCTCAAGTTGTTTAAAAAATTAGATAATTTTAAAGATATTATTTTTACCTATGAAAGCCGAGGAATGTTGATTTCAGAAATAAAAAACGATTTGGAATTAATAAAAAAAAGTTTAATTTAGATTATGATCAAACCTGATAAAATTTTAATACAAACAAATAAAAGCATTAAAAACGCCTTGTCTCAATTAACAAAAACTAAAGAAAAGCTATTGATATGTATTGATAAATCAAAAAAATTTGTTGGCGTAATTAATGATGGAGACATTAGAAGAGCAATGCTGAAAGGTGCAAAATTAAACGTAAAGATTGAAAAATATGTTAATAAAAAATCAACTTTTGTAACCAATCAAATAACAGAACAGGAGGCATCTAAATTAGTAACAAGTAGAATAGTGGTATTACCAGTAATTAATAGCTTCCAGAATGTAGTTGGTTATTATTCCTTTAAAGGAAAAGAGCAAAATTTTAATGTGATATCTAATGAAATTGCAGTAATTGGTATGGGCTATGTAGGATTAACACTTTCAGTTATATTATCAGAGGTGGGTTTTAAGGTGATTGGTTTTGATAAAAATAAGAATTTAATTAATAATTTAAATAAAAAGATTATACCTTTTTACGAAAAAGATTTGAGTAAATATGTAAAGAAAAATGTAAATAAGAAATTATTCTTTAGAAATAATTTTGAAAAGATTAATTCCTCAATTTTTATAATTTCAGTTGGGACGCCAATTAAAAAAAATAAAAAACCAGCTTTAGAAAATTTAAACCAAGCAACAGACATGGTTGGAAATAATTTAAAAAAAGGTAATTTGGTAGTCTTAAGATCAACTTTACCAGTTGGAACTACAAGAGATATAGTTATTCCCAGGTTAGAGAAAAACTCTAAACTTAAAGCAGGTAAAGACTTTTCAGTTTCTTTTGCGCCAGAAAGAACAGCTGAGGGAATTGCTTTAAAAGAATTAAAAGAAAATCCCCAGATCATTGGGGGTTTTGACGAAAAATCATCAGAAAAAACAGCTAATTTTTTTAATACATTTACCCACTCCCTAGTTCATGTGCCTTCATTAGAGGCAGCTGAATTTTGCAAACTAATAGACAATTCTTATCGAGATCATAGATTTGCATTTATTAATCAATTTATAAAGTTTAGTGAAAGGATGAATATAGATTTGACCCAAATTGTAAAATCAGTAAATCATGGGTATTCTAGAAATGATATTCCTATGCCCTCACCAGGTGTTGGTGGACCGTGTTTATCTAAAGATCCCCATATTTTATCTCATAGTTTGGAAAGTAAAAAACTTAGCCCCTCATTAATAAGACTTTCTAGAAAAACAAATGAAAGCATTGTGCCCTATCTTAGCAAAAAAATTAATTATGCTATTAAAAAAATTAAAAAAGATATTAATAATTCAAAAATATTTATCGTAGGAATGTCTTTTAAAGGTAATCCAGAAACTTCTGATATAAGAAACTCATCTTCAATAGAACTTTTACAAAAATTAAAAAGTAAAAAAAATAATATCTATGTACATGATCCTTATGCAAAATTTAATACTAGTTTATTTAAAACTCTTAAAGTTAAAGTTGTGTCACTTAAAGAGGGTTTTAAAAAAGCGGATGCCGTCATAATCATGACAAATAATAAAAATTTTAATGAATTAACTAATCAGAAGTATTTAGATTCTATGAATAAACCTTCAATATTTTTAGATACATGGCATATTTTTGACCCTATTGAATTAAAGCAATTCAAAGGTATTAACTATTATGGCTTAGGCAATGACTAAAGTTTTAGTAACTGGTGGTACAGGTTTTCTAGGATCTGCATTGGTTAAATTGCTCCTTAAAAAAAAAAAAGAAGTTATAATTTTTGATAATAATTTTAGAGGGAGCTACAAAAATATCCAAATGTTAAAAAATAAAATTAACTTTGTGAAAGGTGATATAAGAAATTTTAATAGCATTAAAAAAGCATTAAAAAATGTTAATGAAGTTTATCATTTAGCTTTTATTAATGGGACTTCAAATTTCTATAGTAAACCCAAATTAGTAATGGATGTTGGTATAAGAGGTACAATGAATTTGTTAGATGCAATTAATACAAATAACAATGTTAAAAAGTTTATATATGCCTCATCATCTGAGATTTATCAAGATCCTGAAAAATTACCAACCCCAGAAAATGTTTTTGCAAAATTGCCTGACACAATTAACCCTAGATATTCATATGCATCTTCAAAAATATTGGGTGAAGTATTGACTTATAATTATTTAAGAGGTGATCTAAAAAAAATAATCTTTAGGCCACATAATATTTATGGTCCTGCAATGGGTTTTGAACACGTAATACCTGAAATAGTAAAAAAAATTATGAGACAAACAAAAAGTTTAGAACTAAAAAAATGTGTAATTGAAATACAAGGAAATGGCTTAGAGAGCAGATCATTTTGTTATGTTGATGATGCTGTAAAAGGAATAGTATTAACAGCCAATAAAGGAAAAAATAGAGAAATTTACAATATTGGTAATCAGGATGAGATTAAAATTAAACATTTAATCAATAAAATTGCAAAAATTTTGAATATAAAAGTTAAAATTAAAAGTGGCAAACTTCAAAGGGGCAGTGCATCAAGAAGAGTTCCTGATATAAAAAAATTAAAGAAACTAGGATACAAACCATTAAATAGTTTGGAAATAGGTTTAATAAAAACAGTAAATTGGTATAAGGATTACTATTCTAAAAATGATTAAAATACCTATAGCCAACCCTTCAATAGATAAAAAAGAAGCTTTAGCTGCTTACACCGTTATTAAAAAAGGATGGATAAGTATGGGAAAAGAAGTTTTAAAATTAGAGAAAAAAATCCAAAAATTTATTGGTACCAAACATGCAATTTTATTTAATAATGGCACATCAGCTTTACATGCTGCTTTAACCTATTATGCTGTTAAAGAGGGAGATGAAGTTATTGTTCCAACTTTATCCTATATAAGCTCAGCTAACGTAATTATGTATTGTGGTGCAAAACCAGTTTTTTGTGAAGTTGATCCAATTACATTTAATGTGACAGCTGAAGATATTATTAAAAAAATAACTAAAAAAACCAAAGCAGTAATTACTGTAGACTTAAAAGGAATGCCGGTAGATTATGACGAGTTAAAAAAAAGATTAAAGAAGTATAGAATTCCACTTATTTCAGATAGTGCGGAGGCATTTGGTGCGGTATACAAAAAGAAAAAAGTTGGATCACAATTTGATATGCATACATTTAGTTTTTTCGCTAACAAAAATATGACAATGGGGGAAGGTGGCCTAGTAACGACTAATAATAATAAAATGGCCGAAGTTTGTAGAATTATAAGAAACCAAGGTCAAGAAGGGAGATATAATCATACATTTATTGGTAACAATTACAGACCAACAGATTATGCTGCAGCAATAGGGCTTGAGCAACTAAAAAAAATTGAAAATGTTTTGAATAAAAAAGGGGAAATAGCAAAAATATATAATAAAGCATTTAGTGGTGAAAAATTAATTAAAACTCCTTACGTACCAAGCTATGTCACTAGACATACTTGGTATATGTACTGTATTAAGTTTTCTAAAAAAATATCTAGAAAAAAGATTCAAAAAATTTTACATTTAAATGGAATAGATACAAGACTCAGTTTCCCCCCCATTCACTTACAGCCCGTATATAAAAAAATCTTTGGATATAAAAAAGGTGATTTCCCTGTGAGTGAAAAAGTATTTGACCAATTTTTAGATATTCCATGTTGGATGGGCATGGGTAAAAAGAATATAGATTATATAATTAAAATTATCAAATCAGCTGTAAATAATTAAAATTTTAATACAGTCGTTATGAGAAAACTATTTTTTGTAAAACCAGATTTATACCTGCCTGATAATATAACAATTGTTGGTTCTAGTAAAATTATTTTAAAAAAAAAATGGGAAAAAAATTGATAAATCGAATTTTATAGTAAGATTTAATTTTGCCAGCACTAATGGTTTTGCAGAATATACCGGCTTAAAAACTTCTTTAATGGTTATTAATAATAATCAGTACCAATCACTTAAAAGTAATCCAATAAAAAGAAAAAAAATAAGTAAATATATTGTCATTTCACCACCTACCTTAAAAAAATTTAAGTGCGAGTCAAATTATTTTTTTTTTGAAAAAAAAAAAAATCAATATTTATTAGCATTAAGATTTTTAAAATATTTTGATATTTTTTTTTATTTGATAACAATTTTAATTAGAAAAAATTTTTCTATTGGATTTTGTTTTATATTATTAGGCATTAATTCAGGAATAAATTTAAAGATATATGGTTTTGACCTAGAGGAGGATATGCTTAAACGAGAGTATTATTTTAAAAAACAAAAAATTGGTGGAGTGCATGATTTAGTTGCAGAGCATAAAGTGTTGAAAAAATTAAAAAAATACAAATTAATAAATTTTCAATAAAACATAAATAAAATTATTTATTAAAAATTAAATCTTATAATATGTTACAAATTAATTAAACATTGTCATAAATAAGAATATACTTTAATGGTTAATTATTAAAAATATTACATGAAAAAAGCTATAATAACTGGAATTACTGGCCAAGACGGATCCTATCTCGCAGAGTTTTTGCTTAACAAAGGTTATGAAGTGCATTGTATTAAAAGAAGAACATCTTTAATTAATACTAATAGAATA
>MDTF01012020.1_pt1 | contig 14384 bp, 12 predicted proteins | sample 811191 | NCBI WGS metagenome assembly MDTF01 (sample SAMN05326649, study PRJNA326480) | marine metagenome | isolation source: seawater | place: Southern Ocean | collected 2011
AGGGATGCCAGAAAATAAAAACGAAAAAGGATTTTATGATGAATCTTCTCCGTTTTACCCTCGATCTCCTTATGGTGTTGCTAAAATTTACGGGTTTTGGATTACTAAAAATTATCGTGAAGCATATAATATGTTTGCGTGTAATGGTATTTTATTTAACCATGAATCACCAAGGAGAGGAGAGACTTTTGTAACACGTAAAATTACCCGTGCAGTAGCCAAAATTGCATTAGGGCTTCAGGAAAAAGTATTTTTAGGAAACTTAGAAGCCAAACGTGATTGGGGACATGCGAAAGATTATGTTCGCATGATGTGGATGATTTTGCAAGCAGACCATGCAGAAGATTGGGTAATTGCAACAGGGGTAACTACAACTGTGCGTGACTTTGTACGCTTAGCTTTTGGAGAAGTTGGTATAGAAGTAGAATTTAAAGGAAAAGGAGTTGATGAGAAAGCATATGTTACAGCATGCAAATATAAAGACTTTCAAGTAGCAATAGGTAAAGAAGTTTTATCTGTAGACCCATCTTATTTCCGTCCAACAGAAGTTGACTTATTGATTGGAGACCCCTCAAAAGCTAAGAATAAACTAGGTTGGGTGCCAGAATATGATTTAGCTTCTTTAGTAAAAGACATGATGAGAGGTGATGTTTCATTAATGAAAAAAGATGTTGTTTTATTAAAAGCTGGTCTTGAAATTTTGAAGCAGGCTGAGTAGTATTTGTAAATTATTATAATAGTTTCTAATTGAAAAATAACAATAATTGAGTAATACTTCTAATAAATTAATTTTCACAAATACACTAATCTTATATTTTAGATTATTTATTACATTATCTATTTCTCTTTACACCTCTAGAGTTGTTTTAGATGTACTTGGAGTTGAGGATTTTGGGTTGTATAATGTAATAGGTGGAACAGTTGCAATCTTTTCCTTTTTTAGTGCATCTATGCAATCTGCAACGCAAAGATTTTTAATGTTTGACTTGGGGAAGCAGGACTATTTAAAATATAATAAAACCTTTAATGCAAATATCTTCTTATATTTTTTTATTGCAATAGTAATATTTATTTTATCTGAAACTATAGGTTTATGGTATATTACAAATAAAGCAAAGATACCGGCAGATAGGTTAGAATTGTTTCTATTCATATATCATGTATCAATTATCTCATATTGTTTATCTATTATTAGAATTCCATATTCATCAGGCGTAGTGGCGCAAGAAAAAATGAAGTTTTTTGCTTATACCGCTATATTTGAATCTATTTTAAAACTAGGTTTTGTTATCCTATTAATTTATACGAGCTTCAATAAGTTAATTTATTATTCGTTATCAATACTTATTACTACAGTGTTAGTAAATATTATTTATATCATTTTCTGTTCTTATGATGAAAATAAGTTATATAAATTTTCATCTAGAATAGATATAGAAACCATGAAACCAATTATAGGCTTTTCTGGATGGAGAATTTTAGGTTCAAGTTCTCAAATGATTGAACAAAGTGGTATAATTCTAGTTATTAATTACTTTTTCAATGCCACAGCTAATGCTTCTTACGCAATAGCTAACCAAGTAAATGTGGCGGTGAATAATTTAGTCTTTAGTTTTCAACAAGCTTATTACCCGCAAATAACAAAAAGGTATGCAGATAATAAAACTTCTGATTTATATACGTTAATTCTGTTTTCAGGAAAAATATCTTTTTTTTTATTGAGTTTTGTTTGTATTCCTATTTTGTTAAACATAGAATATATTTTAACGCTATGGCTAAATAAAACCCCGAATTATTCAATTGATTTTATAAGGTTAATTATTATTTGCTCCTTAATTGATGTTTTCAGTGCACCTCTTTGGATGTTAATATTATCTACTGGGAAAATAAAAAAATATCAAATTTTTCTTTCAATTATAACATTGTCAATGTTTTTAGTTAGTTGGCTATTAGTTATTAAAGGGTTTGATCCAACGGTATTACTCTTTATAAAAATAGTAGGCGCCATATTTATATTATGTTACAGATATTTTCTATTGAAGTATTATTATAAATTACATATAAAAACCTATTTAACGAAGAGTGTGTTGTTGCCATTTTTAGGTTTTTTACTAACCTATGCTTTAATTTACAGTATTTCAAATTCATATATTGGAATGACGAAGTTAGTCCTTGTTTTAATTATTGAGTCTATAATTTACCCAACAGTTTTCTATTTCTCTTTGTCTACAATGCACAAAGTGAGTGTTAAAAAGATAATTTATAATAAACTTAAATTAACGAATGAAAAGTAATATGTCAGATTTTGATTTATTAGATGACATCTATATGGATATAGATAGAAATCAACCTTACACTATTTTAGACCTCCCTGCGAGACAGTTAATTAATAGTGATAGGTTTGATTTTTTTGCTATTTTAATTTATATAGATCATAAAGTAAAAGGTTTAGATTTAACGGATGCTACTAAATTGTACAAAGAACGAGTGGCGGCGCAAACAGATAATAAATTCGTAGAAATTGGAAAGGCGGAAACAAAAAATAGCTTTGAAAAGTTTATTGGAGCATTAAATACTTTAATTGAAGATTTTAAAAATGGGAATTTCAATAATAAACAATCATTAGTGCCCATTGATGCAAATAATTTCATCATAGATGGGGCCCATAGAGTTTGTTGCGCAGCCTATTTTGATAAAAACATTCGAGTAATGAAGTTTACTGAATTAATAACTAATTACAGAGTTGATGATAAATGGTTACGTAATAAAGATATAACTCAAGAAAGCTTAGATAAATATGCCTTAGAATACTGTAAATGGAGAGAAAATTTATATTTTTTTGTTTTATGGCCGAAATCATTTGCCAATCATAAAAATCATTTAAGGGCATTAGAAATAATTGAAAAATCTAACAGGATAATTCATAGAAAAAAAATCCACCTATCTTTTGATGCTACCAGGAATCTAATGGTACAGATTTATGGCCACATGGATTGGGTTGGTAGCATAGATGATAATTTCGAATATACCTATGCAAAAGCTTTTGATGTTCATAAAGACAATGCCCCTACAGAATTTATTTTGGTTGAAGGCGGTAATCTTAATTTTATAACCCAAATAAAAGAGCAATTAAGAGATGTTTTTAAGATCTCATTAAATTCGGTACATAGTACAGATAATTCAGGTGAAACAATGCAAATTGCTAAGTTGATTTACAATAAAAATTCTGTTCATCACTTGTTTAATTCATCCCCCTTTAATTTTAAAACGTCTTATAAGCTACTTGAAACGTATAAAGCAGCTCTCCTTTCTCATAAAGAAAACAATGATGAATTTATTGTCAATGGTAGTTTTCCTATGACTATGTATGGAATTAGAGATGCTTCCGATCTAGATTTCATGACATTAACAGGTAAACACACAGATTTATTTTTTAATTTTAATAAGCAGATATCAAACGATGAAGACGAAAAAAAACATTATTCCATAAATTTTAAAGATATTTTATATAACCCTAGGCATTATTTTGTATTTAATGACTTAAAGTTTGCGTCACTGGAAACCATTAAACAATTTAAATCTAATAGAGGTGAATCAAAGGATTTAAATGATGTAAAATTAATTGATAGTTTTTTACAGAAAAAGTTTGCTTATAGATATTTTCAAATGCTAAATTATTATAGAAAATCTAGGTTTACACTTTACCACGGCTTTTGGAATACATTCTATAAAATAACATACTTAATACCTAAACCAATTTATAATTCTTTAAGAAAAAGGTATAGATTTATAAAAAAAAAATAAATAACAACTTTTTTTAAACTGAAGGCCATGAACCAGAAACATTTATAGGTATGAATAAACCAATTGTTATTAGTGAAAATTTCTGGTGTGGATATAATGCAACTATTTTACATGGAGTTACTATAGGTGATAATGCAAGTGTTGGTTCTAGTGTAATCATAATGGAAGGTGTTTCCGCAGAAACTGTAAGAAAATTTGAGACAAATAAGAAGATATAAGAAAGAATCTATTTAGATACTAACAAATGAACCACACGCTTAATCCTTCAAGAAAAAGAATATTATCGCTATTGATATTACTTATTTCTAGTATTGGTTTTATAACCTATATAACAATTCCTGGTAAACAAGTTATTTATTTATGTATTGTGTTTTTTTTAAATTATAATTCCGTAAAAAAAATTCCAAAACGTTGGGCAAATATAACAGTAGCTCTAATTTTATTGTATTCGTTACTTTTTTTTATAAAAGGAATTATAATTCCGTGGTATGTTCCTGTTTCAATGGTTACTGCATTGGTCTGTTTATCGGTTTATTACCAGAAAGAGGAATTGTTTTTAGAGGACTTTAAGAAAATACTGAATTTTTTCATGTATTATCAACTTGTAGGAGTTCTGCTAATCTTTTTTCTTCCTTCTTTATTCACTACTGTTTTTTTAGATTTTGCGGAATATAAGACTTTTTTAGGCTTATTTTGGTATAATACGAATGGGGGACCTTCATTTTTTGATGAGTTGCGATTTACGGGAATAGCATGGGAAGTGGGTATTTGGCAATTTTTTTTAAATGCAAATTTAATTTTTGCTTTTCATTCTAAAAAAAGTACAAAGTATATTGCGCTTTGTATTCTCGCAATAGTTACAACCTTTTCAACTTCGGCTTATTTTATTCTCATGTTTGTTATCGGCTCTAATCTGTTAATTTCAAATAAAATAAAAGGAATACATGTTTTGTTTTTTATTTTATTTGGTGTCTTAAGCTATCCCCTCATTAAAGAAAACATACAAGACAAGTTTACGGGTAAAAATGCAGGATCTGGTCTAACAAGAGCTGCAGATCTAATTATTGGAATAAAATTACTTCAAAATAATCCAATACTCGGTAGCGATGTAGATAATGGAACTGCTTCATCAGGGAGTTCTGAAATTTGGGATATTAAAAAAGATCTTTGGATCGGAAATTTTACTGATGGTGCATTTGAAGGATATATGACTGTTAAAAATAGTAATGGCTTACTAAGATTTATGATAGATTGGGGTTTACCTGTTTCTATTTTTTTGTTAATAATTACAGCAAGATCTAATTTAATTTTAGATAAAAAAATAATGTTTATTTTTTTTACAACACTTTGTCTATCAATGTTTTCAGAACCTATTAGTAGAACATCTTTTTTTTATTTTTTCATATTGTCAGGTTTTCTTTTTAAGAATAAAAACAGGTAACAGAAAATATTACTCAAACGTTTAAATGTTGAATTACTGGTTTAATGCAAAAAAAAAGTGTTAAATATTTTTTTATTAAAATCAACATATTGTTTCTTCAGCTTCAAAGAACAGTACTTATTGAAGATGTTATTATAATAAAGGAATAAGTCAAAATAAAAAATAAACTTAACAATCAGTACAATTTTATTTTATGAAAAGAACGAAAGTTTTATGGTTTACAAATACTTCTTCAAATTATAAATCTGCCCAAAATATTTATAATGGTGGTGGTTGGATAAGTGCATTAGAAAATGAAATGAAAAAGATCTCTAATTTAGACATTGGTATTTCATTTTTTTCTCAAGGAGAGCCATTTAAATCTATTCAAGAATCGGTTTCTTATTATCCTATTTCTTTGGATAGAAGTTTTAAAAATAGAATTAAAAGATTTGGGAGTGATAAAAAGCAAGAAAAAGCACAAATTAATGCATTACTAAAAGTTATTACGGATTTTGAGCCAAATATTATTCATGTTTTTGGGTCAGAACAAATTTTTGGTCTTTTAAGTTTGCATACCAAAATACCTGTTATTATTCATTTACAAGGTTTAATTACCCCATACTTAAATGCGTATTTTCCACCATCCTATTCTTTTTTAGATATGGCCTTACAAAAAGGATATTCGCTCTCTAAAGTTTATAGAAATATAATTGATTATAGAGGTTTTATAAAAGGGGCAAAACGAGAAAAAATTATTTTTAATAATTGTAAATTATTTATGGGAAGAACTATTTTTGATAAACAAATAGCTAGCATCTATTCCCCAAACTCAGAATATTTTTATTGTAGTGAAATGTTAAGAAGTGTGTTTTATACGACAGATGTTTGGAAATTTGATACATTAAGTAATAAAATTAAAATAATATCTACAATTTCTTCACCGCTTTATAAAGGTGCAGATTTAATACTTAAAACCGCAAACATTCTTAAAAAGGAACTAAAGCTAGATTTCGAATGGTTAGTTTTTGGTGTTTCAGAATTTAAAATAGCGGAGAGAATTACGAAAATTAATGCAAGTGAAGTATCTGTGCAACCTATGGGGATTATTTCTGCAATTGATTTGTCTGCAGAATTAAAATCATGCAATTGTTACTTTCACTCATCATATATAGATAATAGCCCTAATTCTATTTGTGAAGCTCAAATTCTTGGCGTGCCAGTTATAGCGACCAATGTTGGAGGAGTATCTTCTTTAATAGAACACTTAAATACCGGGATCCTAATACCAGCTAATGATCCTTACTCTGGAGCATCGCATATTAAAGAAATTTTTAATAATAAAGTTATGGCATCATATATTGGATCCAATGCAAGAGTGCTTGCTTTGGAAAGACATGATAAAAGAAATATCGTAAATGATTTGACAACTGTTTATAGGAATATAAAAAAGGATATTAATTAAATTAATAGCTGTTAAAGATTTATGATTTTTAATCCCAAAGTAACTATAGCAATTCCTGTTTATAACGTAGAGGCATTTGTAGAACGTTCAATAAACTCCGCCATTGATCAAGATTATAGTAATATTGACATATTAATTGTTTATGATATTAGTTATGATAATAGCTTACAGGTAGTAACAAAAGCATTAAAAAGAAGTAGTTTTCCATTTAGGATAATAATAAAAAGTGAAGTTGATAAGGGTCTTGGAAACTCACGAAATATTATTCTCGATAATTTCACGGGTGATTACCTTTTTTTTCTGGATAGCGATGATTACATAGAGCCTTTTACCATAAATTTTTTGGTAAAGGAAGCTATAGAAAATAATGCAGATATAGTAGCAGCTTCACATCGCAGTGTGGATGAAGATGGAGAAATTTTAAACGAATTTAAGTATGATATAAAGAGAATTTTTAATAACAGCTCATTTAAACACTTTGTATATTTAAAAAATGGTTATTATTCTAGATACTCATGGAATAAATTGTACAAAGCAACTTTTTTAAGAAAAAATAATTTAAGATATCTTCATAATGTAGTTGAAGATGCAGTCTTTTCATTTTTGGAGATTAAAAATATTACTAAGGTTGTCCTTATGCCCAATATATCACTAAACTACCTAATTAGAGAATCGTCAATTACTAATGCTGTTATGTACAATAATATTTCGATAGAAACCGCAAAAATATATTTATCAATACGGGATTATGAATTTTCATTAAATGATAGTCAGATACTTGAAGATGTTTGCAGTAATTTGGATGTATTCTTTTTTTGTTATATAATGACTGTTAGAGACTCTTATAAAAGTAAAAATATTTCTAAAAAGGATAAATTAGAACTTTGTAGGAATGCTTTTAAAACCCCTGTTATACCATTAAAGATGTTTTTCCCGTTATTATATTCAAAAAAGAAAAACTTTTTATTACTATTGGTTGTAAAGATACTCCCTTACAGATTAAATATATTAGTTGTCAATTTGTACCATAAACTGAAGAGTGTTTGAAAACACTTAGATTAACAAAGTAATTCAATATTTATGCAGATCATTTAATTTAATGATCATAGTTTTATTTTTGATGATTTAGAAGAATATATCACGATTTCTTATTTTTACAAATAACAAGCATTTTGGCTTAAGAAATTAAGTTTTTTTTTTAAAATCGAATTTAAGTTGAGAAACATGACAAAGAAAATAGTTTTCATTTTTTAAAGAAAAACATTATGTTAATTAAAACTTATAGAGTCTACCTTGCATTTAGAGATAAGATAGTTAGTTCATTGAATTGGCGATGGGGAAGATTTATAATGAAAACCCATGGTGTGTCATTTGGTAAAGACCTAATGATACAAGGTGATTTAGAAATAAAAACAGGGAATCATATTAACTTTACAATCGGGGATTCTTGCACAATTAAAAGTGGTAGAGGTCTCAATCCATTAAGTAGAAATATTAAAGGTTCAATGAGTGTTGAGGATGGAGCTGTTTTGATTATTGGAAATAATTGTGGCTTTAGTTCCGTCTGTGTATGGTCACATCAATCTATAATAATTGGTAACAATGTTAATATAGGTGCTGATAGTATTCTTATGGACTCTGATGCTCACTCTTTATCATATCTTGATAGACGTATAGTTAATGTTGATATTAGAAATAAGGTAAATAAACCGATTGTTATAGATGACGATGTTTTGATTGGAACAAGATGTATTATCTTAAAGGGAGTTCATATTGGTGCACGCAGTATTATTGGAAGTGGTAGTATTGTTGTAAATGATATTCCTGAAGATTCTATTGCCGCCGGAAACCCTGCAAAAGTAATAAGAAAAATAAACCAAAAATTAACATGATTTACGTTGTTTTTACTGATAGACTTGGGAATAACCTCTTTCAGTTGTCAGCGGGATTATCTTTGAGTAATAACATAACAATTTGTGTACCTATACAAGAAGAGTATATTGCTGCATTAAAATTCAAAGACACGTTTTTTAAGGATATTAAGATCTTAGACTTTGTGCCAAATAATATACCTATTTATGAAGAACCTTTTTACAGATACAACAAGATACCATATTGCAATGATTCAGATATAATTTTAAAAGGATTTTTTCAGTCATATATGTATATGGATAGAAATAAGGTTTTAAACCAATTTTCTATAGATAAAATAACACTTAATTTTATTGAGAAAAAATATCCAGAAATACTTGCAGACAAATACACTAGTATTCATGTTCGCAGAGGTGATTATCTTAAAATGTTGTACAAACATCCTTTTTGTGGTTTAAAGTATTATCAAAAAGCAATTTCAATAATAGGTGATAATGAAAATTTTATTGTTGTTAGTGATGATATAGATTGGTGTAAGAGACACATAAAATTAAAAAATGTCGTTTTTGTTGAAAATACCTCTCCAATAATAGATTTTTTTATTCAGTCATATTGTGAAAATAACATTATAAGTAATAGTTCGTATAGTTGGTGGGCAGCATATCTAAATAATCACAAAAATAAAATTGTTATTGCTCCAAGGTTGTGGTTTGGATTTAAGAATACGCTTAACATTTCAGACTTGTTATTACCTGATTATAAAATCATCAATAATTATTACTCCCCTCTTTTATTTGTCAAGGCATGGTGGCAGGTTCTAGTAAATAAAATATATTATATGAAAACACTGTGAAAGAGCATACTATAATAATTAGATTACTTGCAAATAAAGATAGTAACTTTACTTTAAACACTTATAGAATGAAAATTCATGAATAATAAACTAATAACAATTATTATTGCGACATATAACGCCTCTAATACAATCAAAAATTGTTTGGAGAGTATTACTTTTCAAAAAACTGAAGCCTGTGAATTATTGATAATTGATGGAGATTCTTCGGATGATACAGTAAATATTGTAAAATCTTATGGAGAATTAGTAGACTGTTTTATATCTGAACCAGACTTTGGTATTTATGATGCTTGGAATAAAGGAATTAAAGAGTCTAACGGGGATTGGATAATGTTTTTAGGAGCTGATGATCTTCTCTTGCCTAATGCGATTAATGATTATTTGAATATTTTAAAGTATAATAGTAAGGTTAATGAAGTAGATTATATCTGTGCGAAAAATGAATATGTTGACAAAAATGGAAAACTCCTGAAAATACTTGGTAAGGACCCCAGTTGGAATGAGATGCGGAAAATGAATGTGGCTGCACATGTGGCATCATTGCACAACAAGAGTCGTCTATTTAATGAGATAGGTCTATATGATTTAAATTTCAAAATTTGTGCAGATTATGAATTACTCCTTCGTAAAGGGGAAAGTTTAAAATCTCTTTTTATTCCAAATCATATAGCAAGAATGTCTGCTGGTGGTATGAGTTTTTCCACGAAGGCTATTGTAGAAATTTATCGTATAAGAGCACTTCATAATAGTGTGTCTTATTTAAGTAATATCGTTTTATTTATTATTAATTGGTTGAAATATATGTCGTTTTTTATAAGGAAAAAGAGTAATTTAAATTCAATTATAACTCGTTTAAAAGGCGAAGAGTTTATTCTGGATGAAAATATTCCATTTACATATTTGGCTAGATTTCTTTTTGTGAGGGGGGTCTCTTTAATCTATGGAATGATACGCCTTAGGACATTTAAAAGGGTTTTTGTTCATCCTTCATCTACTATTAAATGCCCGTCGATGATAAATGTGGGAAAGAATTTTTCAGTAGCTCAAGATTGCTATCTGGATGCATTATCAACAGGTGGTTTTAATTGTGGATATAATGTTTCTTTAGGTTATCAAACTCATATTGAATTGAGTGGAAGTCTAAAGAAAATTGGTAAGAGTATTATAATAGGAAATAATGTTGGCCTAGGGACACATGGACATTATGGTAGTGGCTTAGGTGGTCTTGAAATAGGTGATGATACAATTATAGGGAATTATGTTAGTTTTCATCCTGAAAATCATATTTTTAAGAATACAGAGATTGTAATACGTCATCAAGGAGTCTATGGTGAAGGTATCAAAGTAGGGAAAAATTGTTGGATTGGAGCAAAAGTAACTTTTTTAGATGGTTCAGATATAGGTGATGGATGTATTGTTGCTGCCGGTGCTGTTGTGATAGGGATATTTCCAGATAATTGTATTTTAGGTGGAACACCTGCGAAAATTTTAAAAAACAGAAGCTGAAGCAGGTCTGTGTAGGAGAAAAATTTAAATTTAGTTTCACAATGTATGAAAAATAAACCAATACTTTCAATTTGTATACCCTCGTATGGAAGGATTGAACTACTAAGAAACACATTAACTAGTATTTATTCCCAAATAGGAGAAGTTTGTGAAGAAGATTTTGAAGTAATTATATCGGATAATGATCCTAAAAGAAGACTTCAATGTCTATCGGAAGAATTTAATTATTCTAATTTTAAATATTTCGCAACAGATTGTAAGGGTTTTGAAAATTCTTATTATGCTTTAACCTATGCAACGGGCGAATGTGTTAAATTACACAACAATACAATGTTATGGCTACCGGGATCACTGAAGAAGATTCTTCAGCTTATCACACAAAATATACAGAATAAACCATTACTGTTTTTTACCAATGGTATTAAACTAACTTACGAAACAAATCTATTTAAAAGCTTTGATAAATTTATATATGATTTGTCATATTGGTCATCATGGAGTAATGGGTTTTGTATATGGAAAGTAGACTTCGAGAACTACAAAAAAATCTCCATAAATGAATACTTTCCCCAAACATCAATATTACTAACTCAGTATTACAAAGAATCTTTTATTTCCTCTGATTATCCTTTTTTTGAATTACAGAAAGTCACAAAAAAAGGTGGGTATAATATTTTTAGAGTGTTTGGCATATCCTATATAGAGTTAATTGAAACCTCATACATTAAAGGAAATATTACAAAAAAAACATTTGATAAAATTAAATCTAAAATTTTATTTAATTTTTTTCCATTAAATTTTTTTAAAACAAAAATTCTCAAAGTGGAAAATTATGAAACTCATGGATTGAAAGAAATTTTAAAGAAATATTATCCATGGTATGCATATTATATTTTAGTTATGTTAGGGCTTTTATTTATACCCCATTATATTCAAAAACATATTCGAGTTCAGTATCTAAAATATAAAAACACCTACACGAAATATTTTGAAAAACAATTGTTTAAATATCAAGATTAGATGAAAAAAATTTTATTAATTGGAGGTGCTGGATTTATTGGCTCAAATTTAGTTCATAATTTATTAAAAGGTGAACCTTTGGATATTTATGTAATTGAGCCAGAGAAAGCAAATATAGGAAGGCTAAATGACATAGGCAGTCGGGTTACAATAATAAGAGCAGATTTAAAAGATGTTCCCCGTATTAACGATATAATATGTGCAAATAAGATCGGAATAGTTATTCATCTTGTTTCTACTTTGCTTCCTAATAGTTCATTGGAAGATTACCAGAAGGAAATGAATGATATATTGCTACCTAGTTTAAATATAATGCGTATTTGTTCAAAAAAAAATATACTTTTTGTTTATTTGTCTTCTGGAGGTACTGTTTATGGTAATGGTTTATCGACAGCTTACAAAGAGTCCGCTGTTTTGGACCCAATATCATATTATGGGCTTTCAAAAGTGTTCATGGAACAAGCGATCGTATTTGAAAACCGTCACTCGGGTCTTCGTTATTTGATTCTGAGACCATCAAATCCCTATGGTAAAGGGCAAAATATATTTGGTAAACAAGGGTTGATTGCTGTATCAATAGGAAAAATACTTAAACATGAGGCTATTACAATCTGGGGGGATGGTTCACTGATTCGTGATTACATAGATATAGATAATTTATGTGAATATATATCTGAATTGATAGCTGAAGGTATAACTAATGAAATAATTAATATTGGCTCAGGGAAAGGTCATTCAGTTAAAAACATAGTTGATATAATTCAGGATATTGTTAGGGTCCCAATAGAAATTAAATATACAGAAAGCAGAGATACTGATGTTAATTCAGTCGTGTTGTGCACAGAAAAATTAAACAACTTTATTCCATCCAAAAAAAATAAAGATATTCGAGATAGTATTTCTATTTTTTACAAGGCCGAGTATGAAAAGTATCATAAATAAATACAATATATATTATACTAACAGTTGAATTAAACTTTTATAACTGGAACACGATGTTTCATCAAACCAATATAAATAGTGAAATTAATATACATCTAAAAATAATTATTATTATGAAATTTAAATACTTTTTAATGGAAAAAGCATCAAAAGTAATCCAGAAAATTCGTTTTTTTAAGCTAAAAATTCTTGGATACAAAAATATAAGTAGTAAGGCAATTATAGAGAGTAAATTAAAGCTTGATAAAGTATACCCTCAAGGAATTCATATAGGAGATAATACACTTGTTGCAAGTGGCACAACAATACTTTGCCATGAACATGTTAAGAGGGATTTAAATAATCAAGCTAACCCTTGGGTAACAGATACTTATATTGGGAGAAATTGTTTTATAGGTGTAGGGGCGTTTATTTTGCCTGGAGTGAAAATAGGAGACGAAGTAATTATAGGTGCTGGAACAATGGTAACGAAAGATATTCCATCAAATTCAGTTGCTGTTGGGAATCCTGCACGAATTATTAGGACTGGTATTAAAATGAATAATAAATCAATTTTAGTTTAATGAAGAAAAAAATTGCAATTATTGGGACTCAAGGGGTTCCAAACAAGTATGGTGGTTTTGAAACTCTGGTTGAATTTCTTGCAGAACATTTATCCCTTGATTTTGATATAACTGTGTTTTGTTCATCTGAAATTTATCCAGAAAAAACAAAAGAATATAAAGGATGTAAACTTGAATATATTCCACTTAAAGCTAATGGAATTCAAAGTATACCGTATGATATAATTTCATTATTGAAATCTGTAAAAAAATTTGATAAAATATTAATACTTGGTTCTTCAGGGGGATTAATAATGCCTTTTTTGTCAAAGTATAAAGATAAGTTTATATTAAATTTTGGAGGTTTAGATTGGAAAAGATCAAAATGGAAGTACGTTGCAAAAAAGATTTTAAAAATTAGCGAAAAATTTACTATTAAAAATTCAACTTTTTTAATTTCAGATAATGAAGGTATTCAAGATTATATAAAAAAAAATTATAAAAGAGAAAGTTTCTTAATTGCTTATGGGGGTGACCAAGCAATCAAAGTTACTCCAACAGCGTCAGATTTTTTAAAATATCCTTTTTTAAATTCCCGTTTTGCCTTTTCAGTTGCAAGAATTCAAAAAGATAATAATATTGAAATGATTTTAGAATCATTTCAATCTAATATGAATATGCCAATTATTTTTGTAGGAAACTGGAACAATTCACCCTTTGGGAAAAGTATGAAACTTAAATTCAGTAACAATAAAAATATTATTATGCTAGATCCTATTTATGACCAATTAAAATTAGATTTAATAAGATCTAATTGTAGTGTTTATGTCCATGGACACTCTGCAGGAGGGACTAATCCATCTTTAGTAGAAGCAATGTTTTTAAAATTACCAATCTTAGCATTCGCTTCTGGTTATAATGAAAAAACGACTAAAAATATTGCAAAATATTTTAAAG
>MDTF01003037.1_pt1 | contig 14383 bp, 18 predicted proteins | sample 811191 | NCBI WGS metagenome assembly MDTF01 (sample SAMN05326649, study PRJNA326480) | marine metagenome | isolation source: seawater | place: Southern Ocean | collected 2011
AATTACCATCTTTAGCAAAACTCATTATAATTTTTTTTCCATCTGGTGAAAATCTCGGTGCAAATGTCATTCCAGGAAAATTACCAACTACTTCCTGGACGCCTGTTTCAATATCTAGGAGATAAACTCTTGGTAAATTTCTGAAATAAGAAAGATACGTAACTAATTGATTAGCTGGATTAAAACGAGGAGTTAAAACTAATTCATTACCTAATGTTAAATATTTAACATTAACTCCATCTTGATCCATAATTGCTAATTTTTTTACTCTTTGCGTTCTAGGTCCTGTCTCACTGACATAAATAATTCTAGTATCAAAATATCCTGTTTCACCAGTTAGTCTTTCATAAATTTTATCAGAAATAATATGTGCAACTCTTCGCCAGTTACTTGGTGTCGTAGTAAATGCTAAGGCAACCATTTCTTTAGCTGCGGCCACATCCCAAAGCCTGAACTCTACTTTTAATTTATTATCTTTAAGTAAAATTTTTCCAGTAACTAAGGCTTGTGCGGTGATTAATGTCCAATCTTCAAACCTTGGTTTCAAATGGGCAATATCTGGCTTTTGCACAAATGCATCTTTATTTAAAGGATTGAATAACCCTGTTGATCTAAAATTACTTTCAATAACAGAAGATATTAGACTGCCCAAATCTTTAACTTTTATGTCTTGGAGATTGTCAGATTGAGCGTCTACATGTAAAGGAGATACAGCTAAAGGTAATGGATCTAAATTTCCACGAGTAATATCAACTTCAATTAAACTGTGAGCATAATTAAAATTAAAAAATACTATTAATATGTAAAAAAGTTTTCTCATTATTACCCTTTTAGCATTTCTGATGGGTCGAAGTTTAGCTGGATATTTTTCCATTTTTCATATCCTGTTTGGGGAACTCTTAAAGGTTGGCAAATTCTCACTGCTCTTAAAGCGCTTTCAGCCAAAACTTTATAAAATTTTTGCCCCGGTCTATTCATTCGTTCGTGATCTAAAATTTCTGATTTACTTATAGTACCATCTTGTTTTAGTTCTAATTTAATTCTTACCAATAAATTATCATCATATGGTAATCCTAAGGGTACTGTCCAGCATCCAAATATCTGTGCTCTTAAAGCGTCTTCCTCTGATAAAGTTAAACCTTTTGCGAAAGAATTCTTAACACTGCTCTGTGTGAGTTTGTTATCTTTTTTTTCAATTTTGGCACTTTCTTCTTTTGCCTTGTCTATCAAAGCGGCAATTTGATTTGTATCTACTAGTTCTTTTTTTTCAAACTCTGAAGCTTGACGAATTTCAGGTTTTACTTCTTCTGGGTTTTGTTTTTTCTTAACTATTTTTTTTTCTTCTTTTTGATCATTTGGTAATGGAATTCTATCAGGTTTTTCTTTTGCTTTTGCAGCTGGTGGAGCTTGTTCTGAAACAACTCTTTTTTCCTCTTCTTTTACTTTTTCAATTACTTTTCTTGCTGTTGGTGCAAATGGAATATTTGTTTTGTCAGATATTTGAATTAGCTCAACAGAAACAATAGGAGGCAAATCAACAGGTTGTCTAATCATGAAAGGCAAACTCAAAACAGTTAAAGCAATCATCAACGCATGAAAAGAAATAGAATAAATTAAACTTTTTGTCATTTTTCATTTAATTTTTATAAGGCTCTGAAATAAGTGCTACCTTAGAAAATCCAGAACCTGAAAGTGTACCCATTACCTCAAGTACTCTTCCGTAATTAATATTTTTATCTCCCCTTACATATATTCTTGTATCAGTTCTGTTTTTTGCAATGGCTAATAATTTAGGAATGAGCTTTTCAGATGATACTTGGCTTTCTTGAACAAAAATTTCCCCTTTAGAGTTAATAGTTACTGTTAAGGGTTCTTGATCGTCAGGCAGCGAGTCGGCTGAGGACTCGGGTAAATCAACTTGGACACCCACAGTTAACAAAGGTGCAGTAACCATAAAAATAATAAGCAACACCAACATTACATCTACGAATGGAGTTACGTTTATCTCGCTCATAGGTTCATTCTTTGAGCGGTTTAATTTAAAAGCCATATATAAGGTTTAAATAATTGATAAAAATCTTTTACAAAAATTTTCTATTCTTGCTGCGTATCTCTTAGAGTCGCTGTTAAATTTATTGTAGGCTACAACAGCTGGGATTGCTGCTAATAAACCTAAAGCAGTTGCAAATAACGCTTCTGCAATTCCTGGCGCAACAATCGCTAAGCTAGTATTTCTTGATATCGCAATGGATTGAAATGAATTCATTATACCCCAAACTGTGCCGAATAAACCTATGAAGGGGGCGGTAGAACCAACGGTTGCTAAAAAAGTAAAATTTTTTTCGATTTTTATTATTTCTTCATCTGTAGAAATTTCTAAAACTCTTTCAACTCGTGCGCTTTGAATATTGTTTGCTTTTGATTTTGTTTTAATAAGTTCACTCATGGCTTGTTTAAAAATATTCGTTAACGGATCGCTAATTTTTACAGGTAAACTGTTGTTTAAACTTTCAGCTGTTTTTGATTTCCAAAATTTTGCTTCAAATTCAGTCGTTGATAAATTGATTTTTTTAAATAATTTATATTTATCAAAAATTAAAGCCCACGAGAACACTGAGCTAGCTAACAAAAGAAGAATAACAAACTTTACAACAAAGTCAGCTCTAATAAAAAGTTGCCAGAGAGAGAAATCATTAACTCCTCCTAAGCCAACTACTTGTGCTGCAATTTGCGTTTCCATGTAAGTGAAATACTTATAGAATGTGTCATCAATTTGACCGTTTTTACTAATCTTTAAGATGATTTTTTGAGTTAAGTCTCTTCTTTGAACCTTGTTTCGCTATAAAATCTTGCTATTAAAATTGCATCAGATTTATTTACATCTTTTTTTCTTGATAATTTTTCTGCAAGATGTGGATACATTTCGATTGCTTTTGTTCGACTCGCGTCTTTAGAAGAGTTAATTAATTCAAAATGTTTTTTCCATTTAGCTGGTCTTACAAAAAAAATTGGTAATTCTAATGTTGCGCAGATTCCTTTAATTGCTCCAAAAGTTTGGCCAAAATTAAACATGCTGGTCACTCCTTGCCCTGGCATTGCATTAACCTGCTCTACAATCACAACTGAATCCTCAATTTTATTGATATTACCTCTAACTAACTTTGCGAGCAAAGCACTATTTAGCTGTTTTTTATTTTTTTTCCCATCTGACATCACCGGCATATCAAAAAGCTCTTTAATTTTATTGTTTTCTAAAATAGCTATGCCACCGCTTAAGCCAGGATCTATTCCTATAATTATCATAATTTATTCTGCGTGTAAGTTGCAGTTAACAAAAATATTTTGTACATCATCATCTTCTTCTAAAGTTTCTAACATTTTTATAACGTCATTACTCTGTTCTTTTGAAATATCCAAATAAGTGTAGGGCCTCCATTCCACACCTGCATATAGCATTCTATCTATGTTTTTTTCTATTTCATTCTTTATTTTATAAAAATCCTCTCTTTCAGTAACAATCTCATGATAATCCTTGTTACTAAAGCAATCTTTTGCTCCTGCGTTAATAGAGATTTCAAAAATTTTTTCTTCAGAAATTTTATTTCTAACTATTTGTAAAACTCCACAATTTAAAAAATAATGTGAGGTAGATCCTGTCTCTCCAAGTCTACCGCCACTTTTTTGTAAAATAGTTCTAATATTTGAAGCAGTTCGGTTTTTATTATCTGTTAATGTTTCTATAATTAATGCAATATTATGAGGTCCAAATCCCTCATATCTTAAACTCTCGTAATTTTTATTTGCATCAACTTCTGATTTGCTAATAGCTCGAGTAATATTTTCTTTTGGCATGTTGGCCTGCCTTGAGGCTTGAATTGCCGCTCTGAGTCTTGGATTGCTATCTGGATCTTTTGCTCCCAGTTTTGCAGCAACTGTAATTTCTCGAGATAGCTTAGCAAAAATTTTAGATCTCTCTTTATCTTGTTTTCCTTTTTTATGTTTTATTCCAGCCCAATGCGAATGACCTGCCATAATTAATGAGTTAAAACTCCCCCGTGGATAAATCTTTCAATTTTTGCAGCTAAACCTGTTTTATCGTCTGCTTCAACTATTACACCTGAAAGTGTTGATTGTCCTGTTGCTGGAAAGTGTCTCTGAGCTTTTTCGTCTTTCAAAAACTTCATAATTGAGTTCTCTTTGTTCATGCCAATTACTGAATTGTAATCTCCACACATCCCGATATCTGTCTGATAAGCCGTCCCATTATCTAAAATTCTGGTATCTGCTGTTGGAACGTGAGTGTGAGTACCTACTACAGCAGTAGCTTTTCCATCGTAAAAATGTCCCATAGCCATTTTTTCACTCGTAATTTCTCCGTGTAAATCGACAATAATAAAATCTACATTCGCTTTTAATCTTATTTTACTTTGTAATTTTTTGGCCGCATAAAATAAATCTTCTGTTTTTTTCATAAAAACATTTCCCATTAAATTAATTACTCCAACTTTATATTTTTTATCTTTAGTGAGAAATATACCATGGCCTGACCCGGGAGATCCTTCTGCTAAGTTTTCAGGTCTTAACAACCTTTGTTCATTAGAAATATATTCCGATATCTCACTTTTATCCCAAATATGATTTCCGGATGTAATAACATCTACTCCAAGTGAAAAAAATAAATCTGCTATTTCTTTAGTTATCCCTTTCCCATCCTCAGCAGCATTTTCGCCATTAACAACCGTAAAATCTATTTTGTGACTAGTAATAATTTTTTTAATATTATTTTCTATAGCTTTTCTACCAGTGTTACCCATAACATCACCAAGAATTAATATCTTCATTTGACCATGCCTTTTTCTGTTAAAATATAATCTAGTTTCATATCTGAATTTAATGCTGGAACTTTATTATATTTTTGAAATGAAAATGCAACACCAATTGTAAGGATTTTTTTCTTTTTTAAAAATTTATTCAAAAACCTATCATAAAAACCCTTACCGTATCCAAGTCTATTTTTTTTTTGGTCAAAAGCTAAAAGAGGAACCAAAATAACATTTGGAACTAAAGGTTTTTTGATTAATGCTGGCTCTAACAATCCAAATTGATTAACTTTTAACGGATCAGGATAATTCCATTCAATAAATTCCATTTGATTTTTAGATCTAATGACAGGAAGAAAAGTTTTAATTTTCTTATTTTTATTACAATCAAAAAATTTTAGCGTGTTGACTTCAAAATTTGAAGGATAAAATAAAGAAACATTTAAATAGTTATTTTTTTTAATTTTTTTTAACATAGAAAGAATGGGGTTAAAAAAATCTGAAGAAATTTCAAAATATTTTTTTCTTCTTTGCAGTAATGCTTTTTTTCGGAGTGCAATTTTTTCTTGCATTACTGAAGATCAGATTTTGGGTCTGTGTTCTTAATGATATTTTCTAATGACTTTGTAGTTCTATCTAAAATTGCTTCGTACATTGCGTCGCTCTCATCGATCATTTTTTTAAATTTATTTATATCTTTATTTAAGCCTTCTATTTCTAAATCTTTATTCTCTTTATACCTGATCGCTAATGATTTCATTTCTAAATACCTTTTAGATAGATTGTTCAATTTATCTTTTTGAGATGTTACTTTTTGTTTTAAATTAAAATAATCATCAACTAATTTGATTGTAGTAATTAAAAGAAGTTTATTTTCTCCGATATTACCTAGCTGTTCTTTTAGTTCTTTATATTTTTTATCTAAAAAATTTGTTAATTTTTTTAATGACTCTTCTTGCCCATCATCGCAAGATAAAATATAATCCTTGTTGTTAAATTTAATATTTACATTTGCCATTTATCAATCTCCTCAACAAGTTCTTCTGTTTCTTGGCTTAACTCATCTATTTCACGATTAAATTTGTCCTGTAGTTGAGTTTTTTTGTTTAATTCTTGCTCTAGTTTAAAAATTTTATCTTTTAGGTGCTTATGTTCCATCAAAAGTTCGTTGTGTCTTTTTTCAATTAAATTTTTTTCAGCCAAGACTGAGTCTCTCTCTTTTTTTAATTTTTCAGGTCCAGATCCATCTTGTGAATAACTATTTGAAAGATTGCTTAGTTTTTCAATAAGATCGTTTAAATTTTTTTCTTTATTTGCTAAATTAGTCATTTAAATCATAATATTAGTTCATAAAAATAAGTCTACAAAGGTTTTTAATTTTGAATACAAATTTAAAAGATCTAGCAAATGCAGTGAGGTTTCTATCAATTGATGCTGTGCAAAAAGCTAATTCAGGACATCCTGGCTTGCCTATGGGTATGGCCGACGTTGCAACGGTTCTTTTTAAATACCACTTAAAGTTTAATCCACTTAATCCAGATTGGGCTAACAGAGATAGATTTGTATTGTCAGCGGGTCATGGCTCGATGTTGCTTTACTCTTTGTTGTATCTTACGGGTTATAAAAAATTTTCTATTAATGATCTTAAGAGTTTTAGACAATTAAAATCTATTTGTGCAGGCCATCCAGAGTACAAAAAAAATAGTGGAATTGAGACCACAACAGGACCTCTTGGTCAGGGTTTGGGAAATTCAGTTGGCTTAGCTATAGGTGAGGAAATTTTCAGAAAAAAATTTGGTTCTAAATTTATAAACCATAAAACTTATGTCGTTGCCAGTGATGGTGATTTAATGGAAGGAATTAGCCACGAAGCTATGAGTTTAGCTGGTCATTTGAAATTAAAAAACTTAATTATGTTTTTTGATAATAATAAAATTTCAATTGATGGAGCAACTTCATTAAGTGTTTCAGATAATTATAAAAAGAGATTTGAAGCTTATGGTTGGAACTTCTTAGAAGTTAATGGTCATAATCATAAACAAATTTCTTCTGCTATAAAAAAATCTTCAAAATCAAATAGACCTACTGTTATTTCTTGTAAAACAATTATTGGTTTTGGTTCTCCTAATAAATCTGGAAAATCTTCTTCGCATGGTTCTCCTCTTGGAGATGAAGAAATAGCTTTAGTTAGAAAAAAATTAAAATGGAACGCTAATCCATTTGAAATACCAAAAGATATCTTAAGAGAATGGCGTAATGTTGGAAAAAAAGGAACAGCGTTAGAAAATAATTGGAATAAACTTTTATCTAAAAATTTAAAAATAAAAAATAGTCTTAAGGCAATGTTGTCTAATAAAAATTTAAGCAACTTAGATAAATTGATTAATGCAGAAAAAAATAAATACTTTAATGAAAAACCTGCAAAAGCAACGAGAGAATGTTCGTCGATGACTATTGAGTCTATTACTCCTTCTTTATCTGAATTAATTGGTGGATCTGCTGATTTAAGTGGCTCAAATAATACTAAAACAAAAAACTCTAAAGTAATCTCAGCAAAGGATTTTAATGGAAATTATATTCACTATGGAATTAGAGAACATGGTATGGCTGCCACAATGAATGGTTTGGCTCTTTATGGTGGGGTTATTCCTTATGGAGGAACTTTTTTAATTTTTTCTGATTATTGTAAGCCATCCATAAGACTCTCTGCTCTAATGGGTTTAAAAGTTATTTATATATTCTCACATGACTCGATTGGTCTTGGTGAGGATGGTCCAACGCATCAACCCATTGAACAACTTGCGGGATTAAGAGTAATACCAAATTTAAATGTATTTAGACCTGCAGACATAAATGAAACGTTGGAGTGTTGGCAGATTGCTTTGAAAAGTAAAAAAACTCCGAGTGCAATTATTTTATCAAGACAAAAATTACCATATGTGAATCCTTCTTTTACTAAAGAAAACAAATGTGAACTTGGTGCTTATGTTGTGAGTGTAACTTCACAAAATAATAAAGTCACTTTAATTGCCTCGGGATCTGAAGTTGAAATAGCTTTAGAGGCACAAAAAAAACTAAAAGAAAATAATATAGACTCAAAAGTTGTTTCTATGCCTTGCCAAGAATTATTTGATCAACAAAACAGTCAATTCAAAAATGATATTATACAAAAAGATAAACCTATAATTACGATTGAAGCAGGAAGTGTTGTGAGTTGGGAAAGATATTCTAAACACAACATGGGTATAAATTCTTTTGGTGAAAGCGCTCCTTACAAAGAAGTTTACAAACACTTTGATTTAACAAGTGATAAGATAGTAGAGCTTGCTAAAAAATTAGTTAGATAATAATTAAATTTATAATGACAGGAATTAAATACTTTCCTAAAAACTTAGATATCAAAGGCAAAATAATTCTCTTAAGATTAGATCTAAATGTTCCTTTAAAAGAAAAAGTAATTCAAGATCATGCGAGAATAGATCAAATTTTGCCGTTCTTAAAAGAATTATCTGAAAAAAAATCAAAAATAATTATTTTATCTCACTTAGGAAGACCTAAAGGTATTAAAGACACTAGTTTATCTTTGTTGCCTATTTATAAATATTTAAAAGAAAAATTAGATACAAATACCTATTTCTTTACTGGGGAAATTAATGATGAGTTAAAAGCAAAATGTTCTTATTTAAATGAGGGTGAAATAATTTTAGTTGAAAATATTAGATTCTTTAAAGAAGAAACAGAAAATGATGATAATTTTGCAAAAAAATTAGGTGGGTTAGCTGAAATATTTATAAATGATGCATTTTCTTGCTCTCATCGAAAACAAGCCTCCATCTTTAATATAACAAAACATGTTAATGATTCATTTGCAGGTCCTCTTTTACAAAAAGAGATAAATGCAATTGATCTAGTTGTAAAAAATAAAAAAGATCCAGTTACTTGCATTATTGGAGGATCAAAAGTTTCTACTAAGATTAGAGTTATTTCCAATCTTATAAAAAAATCAAATAATATTATTGTGGTTGGAGCTATGGCTAATAATTTTTTAGCTTATAAAGATTTTAAAGTGGGCAAATCATTAGTTGAAGATAATTCAGAAAAAATAATAGAACAAATTTATAAAGATGCAGAAAATAATAATTGTAAAGTAATAATACCTGAAGACTGTCTTACTTCTTTGAGTTTTGAAGGGGAGCCTCAAACTAAAAATAAAGATTTAATTGAAAAAGATGATATTATTTTAGATATTGGGCCAAAAACTATAAAATTAATCGAAGAAATAATAGATCAATCAAATACTGTAATGTGGAATGGCCCTGCAGGTTTTTTTGAAAATAAAAAATTTGCAATTGGTACAAATGCGATTGCTCAGAAAATTTCAAGAAACACGGCAAGTAAATCACTAATTTCAGTTCTGGGTGGTGGAGACACAGTCTCTGCAATTAATAAGAGTGGACATAAATTAACTTTCACTCACTTATCAACAGCGGGTGGTGCTTTTCTAGAATATCTAGAAGGAAAAGACTTGCCTGGTCTAAGTGTTTTAAAATAAATAATAATTTATGAATTTAGAAGATATAGCAAAAAAAATGTGTGCCACAGGCAAAGGTATTTTAGCTACCGATGAAAGCACAGGTACAATGGACAAGAGACTTAAAAGTGTTGGAGTCGAGTCTTCTGAGGCAAACAGATTAAATTTTAGAGAAACGCTTTTTTCATCGAATGCAATGAAAAATTATATTGGTGGAGTAATATTATTTGATGAAACTATTAGACAAAAAACAAGTGCTGGCATTTCAATTCCAGAATTAATTGCAAAAAATAACTCTGTTGTAGGCATCAAGGTAGATAAAGGGGCTAAAAAAATAGCAGGGTCCCCAGAAGAAACGGTTACGGAAGGACTTGATGGTTTGAGAGAAAGATTAGCAGAATATTATAAACTTGGAGCAAGATTTACAAAATGGAGAGCGGTATATAATATTGGAAAAAATTATCCTTCGGTTCAAAGCATTAAATCTAACGCTCATGCGCTCGCAAGATATGCTGCACTTGTGCAAGAAGCAAACATGGTGCCAATAGTTGAACCTGAAGTTTTAATGGACGGCGATCATGATATCGACACTTGTTATAAAGCAACCACTGATGTTTTAAATGAATGTTATAATGAACTAGCCATTCATAAAGTTTCTTTAAAAGGAACGGTTTTAAAACCTAATATGGTTATTTCTGGATCTACTTGTAAAAGCAAAGCATCTTCAGAAGAAATAGCAAAAAAAACTCTAGACTGTTTAAAAAAAAATGTTCCAGGCGATGTGCCTGGAATTGCTTTTTTATCAGGTGGTCAAACCGAACAAGAGGCCACAAAAAATCTAGATGAAATAAATAAAATTAATGATACTAATTTTTTAATTACTTTTTCTTATGGAAGAGCTCTTCAACAAAGCGCACTTAAAAAATGGTCAAAAGAGATGTCTAATAAAAAAGCAATTCATGATGTATTTAATAATAGAGCTAAAATGAATAGTTTAGCGTCCAAAGGTGAATGGTCTCAAAGTCTAGAAGCTTGAAGAGAATAGTTTACTTAATATCTCCAAATAAAATTTATCCTAATTTTTTTACTGACTTACAAAAAGTTTTATCTTCTAAAAAAGTTTTTTTTTTTCAATTAAGGTTAAAAAATAGTAATAATAATCAAATTATAAAAATTGCAAAAAAAATAAAACCAATTACTGCAAAATATAAAGTAAAATTTTTAATCAATGATAGTTGTAAAATTGCAAAAAAAGTAAATTCTGATGGTTGTCACTTAGGACAATCAGATGAGTCTATTCATTTAGCTAAGAAAAATTTAAAAAATAAAGTCATTGGAGTTACATGTCATAACTCTAAAATATTAGCACTAAAGGCTGTTAAAGAAAAAGCATCTTATGTAGCTTTTGGTTCTTTTTTTAATTCAAAATTAAAACCTAATGCAAAAAGAACTAGCTTAAAAATATTAAGTTGGGCTAAAAAGAATATAAAAAAACCAATAGTTGCGATTGGTGGAATTAATGAAAAAAATTATAAAAAATTAATTAAAGCAGGTGCGAATTATATTGCAATATCCAGTTTTATTTGGAATAACCCGTTTCTAAAACCTGAGAGTGCGATTAAAAAATTTAAGTAAATGAAAATATTAGCCGTAGAAATAAAACCTGGAATGATAATTGAGCATAAAAATGATTATTGGAACGTATTAAAAGCTCAACACGTTAAACCCGGTAAAGGTGGTGCTTTTAATCAAGTAGAATTAAAAAGTATAACTAGAGGTACAAAGCTTAATGAGAGATTTAGATCAAGTGAGGCCATTGAAAAAGCTGAAGTAGAAGAAAAAAAATTTAACTTTTTATATTTAGATGATAAAAATTGTCATTTTATGGATAGCAAAACTTTTGAACAAATTTCTATTCCAAAAATTCTTACAGATGATAAATTCAAACTTTTAAGGGAGAATCTGGAAGTGACCATTTCATTTATGGATGAAAAACCTATTTCTTTAGATTTGCCAAATAATATTGAATGTATTGTTGATATGACTGATGCTGCAATTAAAGGTCAAACTGCTGCTTCATCTTACAAGCCTGCAACTTTGGATAATAGTATTAAAATTAATGTTCCTCCTTTTGTAGAATCTGGAGATAAAATTATTCTTGACACAAGAACATTTGAGTACGTGAAGAAAGTTAATTAGATGAGGCCAAACTCTCCTCGAATGACAGTAATTTATAATGCTTGCATGAAAGCTTCGAGATCATTGATAAGAGATTTTGGAGAAATAGAAAAACTTCAAGTTTCAAAAAAAGGACCAGGTGACTTTGTAACTGCGTCAGACAAAAAAACGGAGAAAATAATAATTGAAGAGTTGTTAAAAGCTCATCCTGATTATGGAATATTAAGTGAAGAGGTTGGTGAAATTAATAAAGAAAATAAAGATCATCGATGGATTATAGATCCAATTGATGGAACTTTTAATTTTTTAAATGGTATTCCCCACTTTGCGATTTCAGTTGCGTATGAAGAAAATAATGAAATTGTGTGTGGTTTTATTTTTGATCCTATAAAAAATGAAACTTTTTTTGCAGAAAAAGGATCAGGTGCGTTTTTTAATAGTTCAAGAATAAGAGTTACTAAAAAAAATAAATTACTTAATTGTGCCTTAGCGACTGGAGGTCCAAAATCTGACAGCCCAAGAAAAGAAAAGATTTTTGAAGAATACACAAAGATTTCTAAAGCGGTTGATGCTCCAGTTAGAAAATTTGGTAGCGCAGCGCTAGGCTTAGCTTACGTTGCCTCAGGAAGATTTGATGGTTATTGGGAATGGGAATTAAATTATTGGGATGTGGCTGCTGGGATGGTGATTATAAAAGAGGCAGGAGGATATGTTGAATTTATAGAGCCTAGCTTAACTACTTCAAATAAAAGAAATATAATTGCGACAAATTCAAATATTCAAGACGAACTTAAAGGACTTTTGATCAAAAAAAATATTGAGTAAATTGATCTTATGAGATAAAAGACCTCTCATGAAAAAAGAAATTCATCCAAAATATCATAAAATTAAAGTTGTTATGACTGATGGAACCGATTTTGAAACAAGATCTACTTGGGGTAAGGAAAATGATGTTTTAAAACTCGATATCGATCCAAAATCTCATTCAGCTTGGACAGGTGGAACTCAAAAAATTTTAGATAAAGGTAGAGTAAGTAAATACAATAAAAAATTTGCTGATCTTAGAAGTAAAAAATAATTAATTATGTCTCAAACTCCATTTATGCCAAAAGCTACCGCTGTTTGGCTGGTAGAAAACACAACACTAACATTTAAACAAATTGCAAATTTTTGTAATTTGCATGAGCTGGAGATTAAAGGAATTGCAGATGGAGATGTTGCTAAAGGTATAAAAGCTTACAACCCAATCTTAGCAGGACAGCTTACTAGGGAAGAAATTGATCTTTGCTCAAAAGACTCTAGTAGAACTTTAAATTTAATTGAAAGAGCTGAAGATGTTCAGGTTAAAGAAAGAAAAAAACCAAAATATACACCTCTTTCAAAAAGACAAGATAGACCTGATGCTGCGTTATGGTTGTTGAAAAATCATCCAGAATTCACTGATGGTCAAGTTTCAAAACTAATCGGAAGCACCAAAGGAACAGTTTCTTTGATAAGAAAAAGAAGCTATTGGAACTTTTCAAACTTAAAGCCTAAAGATCCTGTAATTTTAGGTTTGTGTTCTCAAGAAACTTTTGAAAAGGCACTAAGTAAAGCAAAACGTAGGATTGAAAAAGAGAAAAAAACTAAACTTAAAGAAGAAAAACTAAAAGCCTCACTTCAAGCTGCTCCTGTAGATTAAAACTTCAAAAAAAGTGCAAAAAAACTAACCTACTTCAAACTAGACAATCTATAATTAAGATGTTACGAACCGATCTAAATTTAACAGGAGTACTTTATTAAAATAGAAGTCAAAGATAACAATGTAGAACAAGCTTTACGAGTTTTAAAACGTAAGCTGCAAAAAGAAGGATTCTTTAAAGTGGTGAAGATGAAAAGTACTTATGAAAAGCCTTCTGAAAGAAAGAAGAGATTAACTGAAGAAAACATTAAAAGAGTCAAAAAACTTCAAAAGCTTAAAAATAGAATTTAGCTTAATTTAAAAGCTAAAAGGATTTTAAATATGCCTGTGGGTAAAGTAAAATGGTTTAATTCAAAAAAAGGTTACGGATTTATTACTGAAGACAAGACGGAAAAAGACATTTTTTTACATGTTTCTGTTTTAGAGGAGTCTGAATTAAAAACTTTAAAAGAAGAACAACAACTGGAATTTGATATAAAAGAAGAAAACAATAAACTTCAAGCTATAAACTTAAAAAAAATTTGAGTTTTATCGCGGGGTGGAGCAGTCTGGTAGCTCGTCAGGCTCATAACCTGAAGGTCGTAGGTTCAAATCCTACCCCCGCAACCAAAAAAATTTATGACAAAAGATATTAGAAACATCACAATCATTGCCCACGTTGACCATGGTAAAACTACTATGATTGACAATCTAATGAAGCAGAGTGGCTCATTTAGAGATAATGAGGTGGTTGAGGAAAGGGTAATGGATTCAGGTGAACTTGAAAAAGAAAGAGGGATCACTATTCTAGCTAAACCTGCTTCCGTAGATTGGAAAGATTCTAGAATTAACATTATAGACACACCCGGTCACAGAGATTTTGCCGCTGAAGTTGAGCGTGTTTTGATTATGGCAGATGGAGCTTTGTTACTCATAGATTCGGCTGAAGGTGTAATGCCACAAACAAAATTTGTTTTAGCAAAAGCGCTCAAACAGGGCCTTAGACCAATTGTAATAATAAATAAATTAGATAAAGCAGATCAAAGAGCAAGTGAAGTTTTAGACGAAACTTTTGACTTGTTTGTAAGCTTAGACGCTAATGAGGAACAATTAGATTTCCCCGTACTTTATGCTAGTGGAAGATCTGGATGGGCAAGTAAAGAAGTTGATGGACCAAGAGAAAATCTTCATCCA
>MDTF01014626.1_pt1 | contig 14380 bp, 10 predicted proteins | sample 811191 | NCBI WGS metagenome assembly MDTF01 (sample SAMN05326649, study PRJNA326480) | marine metagenome | isolation source: seawater | place: Southern Ocean | collected 2011
TAAGGAAAACTGATTGTAGGGCGCGCTTGTCGGATTTAATGTAGTGGCTAGTCTCAATAATTTCATCAGTCCCTAATGCTATGCAATAAAATTAAATTAATATACTTTTACAAGGCAAAGCCTCTGCAGAAGTATACTTGCAATATCGTCATTGGCTATTCTTAATTTAATTCTATCGGCCATTCTGCTGGAACCAAGAAGCAAAAGAATATAAACCATAATAGCCTCGTTTATGATGTCTCTTTCTATTTTGCAGAAGAGAAAGACCATTAATTCCTGTTTTAGCTATCAAGTAATCATTGTCACTCTCACTAAAAATATTTTCATAGGAGTTTGTTCTCCACCCAAAACCTGTCTTTGGAAGACTCCATCCAGAATGATTTAATTGAGATTGATATATTTCTTTTAAAATCGTTTTTGGGCCATTTTGCATCATCACAGATGATGAGATGCTTAAAGCTGCATCAATAATTCTATTATTCAAGAATAGGGGTCTAGCTTCAACAGAGTTATACATTGATGCTCTGTCGACCTTGAACAGCATTTGATATGGCAGCTTAAATCTTAGATTTAATATTCGAAACTTATCTAATGGTCTTAGGCCATCCAGCTCATTCAATATATCGTTAAGATAGTGAAATGGATCATAGTCAGTGTCAATTAAATCTTTCCATTCCCTCTTTTTAAATCCATTGCATGACAGATCAATTAAAAGATCTTTCTCAGATAAAAATAAACGTGTTAAATCTATACTTTTATATTTCGAAATAGGTTTAGCAAAGATCTTTCCAGGCAATCTAATAAATGGATCAAACTTAGGATCAAGAAATTTCTCTAATTTAGATAAATTAGCAAATGAAGAGTAGCCGCAGAATAACTCATCCGCTCCATCGCCAGTTAAAGCCACGGAATAGCCAGACTTTTTGACAGATTCAAAAACTATATTACTTGGAATAATGGATGTGTCGTCAAAGGGACTTTCACAAATTTTAGAGATTATTTTTAATGATCCTGCCACATCATAATTTGAAATTTCTCTAATTAAATGATTTTGATGTCCTAGGGCCTCAGCCAATGAACAAGATCTTAGCTTCGCATCATCCCCATCACCAAAATCAGCAGTAATTGCGGCTATTTCTTCATTTATCTTTCTAGCATTGGAAAGAATTAGGCTGGAATCAACTCCTCCGCTAAATAAACATGCAACGTCAATGCTGGAGTCCATGCCTTCTTTTATAGAGCTGCTAATAGCATCTGAGATAGTCTCAGTTGCCAAATCAAGATCAGTAATTTCATTACTTATCGAAGGCTTCCAGTAAGAAGAAGAGCCGCGGGTAATCACTTTTTCATTGATAAAAGAAAATTCTATAAAGCTTCCAGGCATTACTGAGAACATATTCTTAAACATGGTATTAGGTGCTGGAATAAAACCAAAGGTAATAAAGTCGACAAAAGATTCTTTTCTTACATTGCCGCGGAATTTCTCTGGAACAAAATTTTCCGTGGAACCAAAGAAAACTGATCTAGAGTTTTGTGAATAATATAGGGGTTTCTGGCCAAGCCTATCACGAGCTAGGGTCAAGATTTTTTTGTCTCTATGAAAACAAGCGATTGAAAAAAAACCATTAAATTTTTTAAAAGCTTGATTCCCCCAATGATAGACGGCAACAGCTACAACCTCTGTATCAGAAACTCCTTTAAAACTATAACCCAGTAGCTCTAGATCTAATTTAAGAGAATTTTTGTTATATAAGTTTCCATTAAATAGGATTACTATATTTTTAAAACAAATGGGTTGAATGCCATCATCCTCACTGCCCTGAATAATTAATCTTGAGTGAGTTGCTAGAAAATTTTCTAAATCAATATGATTTATTTGATCGGGTCCTCTTCTTATCAGAGGCTCATCCACTGCTTTCAAGTGATTATTAAAATCAAGACGTTCAATAAAACCAAAGTTGCCTAATATTCCACACATAAGCTCTAGCTATCCAAAACGTTATTCCATTTCTGCATAATACTTTCAACTGAATATTTATCTCTTATGAGGATAGAATTCTCAGCAATGCTTTTTCGAAATGGTGTGTCAGTTATCATTTTTTCTAAGGCTTTTATGAGACCACTCTCTCGATCTTCTGGGTTAATCAATACTCCATTAAATCCATCTTGGATCATATCCCTAGGACCTGTATCACAATCAAAACTTATAGAGGGCAAGCCATATGACATTGCCTCAAGCAAAACATTTGGAAAGCCTTCTACTGAGGAGCTCAGCACGAATAAGTCTGCTCTTTCGTACCATTCTGACATATTTCCAGCACTCCCAGGAAGAAAGATGCTGCTGGAGACATCAAGATTTTTTAATACCTTATTAAGCTCTGCTCTCTCTTCTCCCTCTCCTAGAATGACTAAATTCCAATTCGAGTATTTGTCTTTGATCTTCGCATAAGCTCTTATTAATAGGTCAAATTGCTTGAATTTGTGCAGTCTTCCACATGCAAGTATTACTTTCTTGTCATCAGACATAACTTTATGTGGCTGAATGATTTCACCTTTCTGTAATGTTAAAGGATATGAAACTGGATTAGGAATTACTGCAACGGGAATGGCAGGAAAATGAAGGTTTAGCCATTTCTGACTCTCATCAGTTTGAACAATTATTCTTGTAACTCTCTTGAATAAAATTCTATACATCCAAAAAAATTTATTGCTCAATGTGGCAAAAGGTGTCCAAGTTCGCTCGCATATAATGAGGGAAGATTGTAAGCCAAGCATTGATAACGCCGCAGCTACATTAACTCTGGTCAGAAATGAAATAACTACATCAGGGTTCTCATTCTTAATTATATGCCTAAGCTGAACTAGCTTTGCCATCAAATTTAGAATTTTGCTTTGTGGAAAGATGGAATTAGTGCTTAAAGATTTAACAATTACATTCTCATGCACCTTGTAATGGTCTGTTTTTTTTCCAGTAAAGGTAGAGATGAGGGTTATAGAATATCCCTTTTGAGACCACTGATCGCATAAAATTGACACTACCCTCTGGGCACCACCTAAATTCATTGCGCTGACCAAAATAATAATATTTTTATTCATCGCATATTACTAAGATAAATTTGAAAACATAAAGGATGACGTCAGAATGAAGAATGGGATAAAACCAAGGGTAAAGATTTCAATTTTTCTTTCCTCTCCCTGTTGAATTAAAAATAAAAAATATAGCAATAATGCGTTGCCAAAATACCTACTGTAAGACACATCAATTAAAATTCCAGTGAAGTAAATAAATATCATCCCAGCTGAAATAAATCCATAGACATTATGAATTAGTCTTCGGCCAGTAAAAATCATTAAAAATGAAATATAAAAAATTAAAAAGTTATATGCAAAACTTGAAGAAACCGCTGTTCCTACGTGCACTATCCCTCCAATAACGGCAAAAAATATTGATGCACAAAATAATACGATAAAAGTGAATGTATTATTCAACTTAATGCCATCGAAACTAAATCTATTTATTAAATGAAATAAAATATAAAGACCCACAAAAGGTATCATTGAGAAATGAATAATACTAGAGAGGGCAAAGAGAACTAACCTAGGCAATCCCCTGAAATAAGTTATGGCAATCATGAGTATAGTGAATGCAATTCCAGACCTTATATTTGATGAAAATAATACCTGTGTGACAGGGGTTAAAAAAATCATTGCTAATAAAGGCAATAGATAGATTAAATGTTTTTCTGACCTGATATTTGTTAAGAATATATAAGCTACGATTGTAGACGTGATCAATCCAAAGGCACTGAGAATAGTCAATGCTTCAACATCAAAGAAATCTCTCAAGAAGAATATAGATAGACGAAAAGCTCCATCCTGCCTTAAAGAAAGTTCTGGAGCCTCATTCCCTGCTGCAGTTTGATTGAAAAAATAAAGATATGATCCAATATCACCAGTACCCAATTCATGCTGCAACCTAAGCAGAAATAAAATAAGCAAACCATATGCAGTTGCAAATATGAAGGCTAAAACTTTATGTAGGCTACGAATTTTTATGAACAGTCGGTATTTTTTTTTTATATAAGTATCCATATTTATGACAGAGCCCTTACCTTGTCTCTGCTTTTATCTTCGTAATAAGATTTAACACTTTTTTGAAGATGCTCTTTCAAATTAAATTCATTGTCATTTTTCAAGCCACAATAGCTCAGAGTATTATCAGTAATATCCATTTGATTGCTACTCAAAAAATTATCCAAGCTTGTATTGTTCGAAATTAATATTGCTGCATTATACTCCACAAGATAATCGTAAAAACCATTGTCAAAAAGATCCACAATGCCAGATTTACTTCCTAGAACCAAAGCCTGAAGTATTGATGAAGATGATGTGGTAAGAAATCCATCGCTGGTTGCGATTGCTGCATTAAAATTAAATTCATCAAATATATTAAATGTTTTGGAGGCCATTTTTTTCTTTTGAGTCGCATCTCCAATTAAAACAATGTTAGATGGCTGCCCAGCATCCATATATGCGTAATGTGTTATTTTTCCATCATCTTGTGTATGTGTTTTGATTACCAACATACAATCTGGATTATTTGAAAAATAGTTAAATAGAAAATTCTCAGTAAGATAGCGTTGTGACTCCTCTTTAGATGGATCTGATGCATAAAAAATAACTTTTTTAGTGCGTTCAATATCGAGCAGTGTGTGTAAATAGCGATCTTGCTTAATGGTGTAGTTTGACAAGCGATATTTTATTAGAGAGTTACTACCTTTGAAGGTAATTTTTTTGTTGTTATCTAAGGCTAGTTTTACTGACTCTGTAAATTCAGACTCCGAAGAGCAAAGAGCATCATCACAATAGAAAATTTCTTCCATGATATCTGCTAAGATAAAAATCTCTCTTCGACGAGCTTCTCTAGCAAAAAAGTTATCCAGTACATTTGTTTGCTGCCTGCTAATATGCACATCTATGTTATTACTAAAAAGAGTATTAACAGCATCTATACTCATACTAAGATCAGAGTGATTCTTAAAAATTAGAAGAATATCTGCGAGATAGCTATGTGAACTCCAGCCTATGTACTTTTGTTCAAATAGGCCATGCAGTACTCCAATTTTTCTTTTTATTTTTATTCGCTCATAACCATCTGGTGCAACTGCTAAAAATCCAACACTATAGACAAAAATATTAAACTTGTTACCAAGTTTCTCTACATAGCTTGTAAAAAAATCTTCTGGTCTTCTTTTTGGCATGGTTAGTAAAATAGAAGGGACATCAGGACTAACATGCTTATAAAAATATTCTTTTGGAAGGTTGGTGGGAGTTACAATCATTTTAGCAATCGCTAAAGCTCTCATAATAATTGAATTCATTGTGATGCAGATAGTTAGCATGGAATTTGAATTCCACTTGATATCACTTGCAGGATAATTTAAAAATAGAAATACCTCTTTCATAATGGAAATAGTTTGTCTATCTGAAGTAATCTCTAAATTACCCTCTTTTTCATTGCTAAAGTTTTGTATTCTATATGCACACTTCAATAAGCCTGCCAGCTTTAATTTAACTTGTCTGGTATATAAGCTATATAACTTTTGATTTTTTATTTTAAGAGCATCGCAAGCATTAGAATTTTCTAGATGACGATAAAATTTTATGCTCAGAGCATCAATATTAGAAGCATGAGACCCAATAGGCATTCCACTAAGATTACTTTTATCTCTTATTAAAATATTGTTTTTATCTAATCGATATAGAACTAATGCATTTTTTGCAGTTGCTCTTCTATGAAGTAATTTTTTGACTAAAAAAAGGTAATAACTTCTTATTGGATTAACGATGTGTATAGAGTCAAAGGATAAAATATTAGTCATGAGCTTCTATAAAATTTTTAGAACTAGCAGCAATAACCCATGGGCTTTGTTTGTATATCTATGCATATTATTTTGTTCATTTAGCAATATGATCCCAGCTAACAGCGGTACCTAGAACAATTTTTTGTGAAGTTTTTTTTCCAATAATATCTTGATAATGCTTTGGTGCTAATCCATAGCCAGGCCTAATACTTTTTACATGATCTTCGGAAACTACCTCGCCCTTTGCAATATCTTTTATAAAATACAATGAGCGGCGAAATTTTGCATTTTCTTGCTCGCTTGTTTTTTTGGTATAGTCTATTCTACCCAGGGCATTCCAAGCATTTTTGGCTCCTAAACATAATTGCCTTAATTCTTCTGGCTCAAGTGAAAAGGAGTCATCTGGACCTCCTCCATTTCTATCTAAGGTTACATGTTTCTCTATAATTGAAGCACCTAAGGCCACGCTAGTAATAGCAGTTATGTTGTCAGTCGTATGATCAGATAAACCTGTAACCAATCCAAATTTATTCTGCATGTCTGTCAATGTTCTTAAATTATAATCCTCTGACGGCGCAGGATAGCCGCTGACACAATGAAGGACTGCAAGTTGCTTGCAACCACCTTCTTGGGCTGCTTCGATAGCCTCTTGAATCTCCTCCTCATCTGCCATGCCGGTCGAAATGATCATAGGCTTGCCGGTGTGAGCGACATACTGAATCAATGGAATATCTATAGCCTCAAAAGAGGCAATCTTATATGCTGGAGCATTTAAGTCCTCTAACAGGTCAACAGCGGTATTATCAAATGGAGAGCTAAAAATGGTAATGTCTCGCTTTTTGGCATGGTCGAACAGAGGTTTGTGCCACTCCCATGGCATATAGGCACTCTCATATAACTCATATAAACTTTGACCACTCCACAGTCCACCATTAATAATAAATTCAGGCGTATTCATTTTCATTGTAATAGTATCTGGATGATAGGTTTGCAATTTAACAGCGTCCGCTCCAGAAATTTTAGCCATATCAATAATGCTAAAAGCCTTATCAAGACTGCGATTATGATTTGCTGACATTTCAGCAATAATATACGGAGGCGAATCTGAACCTATTTTTCTGCCATTAATATTGATGAATCTGCTCATATATTCACTTAACTATTTTTTTTTCCATACAAATGTTATTTTGATCATCAATTATAGTGCTATTAACGAAATTAAATCCGCATCTTTTATAAAAATTAATTGCTTTTGTATTCTGCTCTAATACCTCTAAATTAATTGTCTCTGCACCTAGCTCTGTGCATGCATATTCACTTGCAGCTGATTCAAGAACGCTGCCAAAACCTTGAGATTTTTTAAATGGATTGATAAAAATACCAAAATCAACAGAACTTCCATAGTTTATTTTTGAAAAATTGATTGCTCCAATTACAGCGCCCTTCTGTTTTACTAAAAAATACCGTCTTTTTTCGTCAATTCCAAGGTTAGCAAGAAAACTAAGATGTTCTTCTTTGGAGATAATATCTTTGCTATACATCCAAGTCCTAATCTCTTCATGATTACGCATATCTAGGGCTAAAGTTGCATCACTTTGATTTAAATTGACGTAGCTACATAAATCAATTGCACCAAAATCTTCAAGGATTACAGTACAGTCAGTCATCTTATTAAATACTCTTTGGCTGCCCATACCATCACATATTTCTGCAGCTAAACCCCCAACGTGATTCATCCACGAGGGAGCACTTTTTAATAAATCACCAATTTCATTAATTTCTTTGATAAGCCAGATAATTTTTTTACGAGCTAACGTTCTGGCTAAATGCTCCTGATTTTTGGAAAGAATAATTTGTACTGACGGGAGCCCTAAGCAACATCGCTCCCAAGTAGTTGCACCAGATGCACCAATCGCTATATCTGCATTAGCCATGATTTCTGCCATATTCTGCACATCAGCCAAAACTGTTATATTTTGAGATAATTCCTCTGCTTTGAGCTTTACACTTTGTAAGTGCGGAGCATGTATTCCCATTACGATAGTAATGTGTATTTCCTTGCTTAAGTCCAAATCTATTAGATGGTCTAAAATTTTTTCAGTAATGTTGTCAACATCAATCCCACCCATATTAATAAGCAAATGGCTGAACGTGGAATAAGTCCGCCTACTTAGACTAGGCGTTCGAAACTTAGCAAACTCTGGTCTAAGGAGTGCATACTTTGCACCTAATAGAGATTTGCTATTCCTTGGTATGCGATTTAAATAATCCTTTTGCGTTCTTCCAAATGTTTGGTCAAGTAAAATATCACATTGATGATTCCTATCTGCTAAATCGTCAATAACCATCAATTTCTTATAGCAGGGTTTAATATAATTCTGCCACTCTTCATCCAAGGCATAATGATCAACAATCAACCAATCAAATTCTTCATTATTAAGTATATCGATACATTCATCTGCATCATTTTTTTGGGTTACACCCAGCCAGTGAGAGTGCGCTAATTTACCATCAATATTCTTTTGCTTATGCGCACTCAGCTCATGGACGCGGAACCCATCACTATCAATTCTTTCAATCAAGTTTCCGCTGAGCTTTCTGCAGATAAATGTAACCTCAAACCTATTTTTTTTAAGTGTATGAGCTAGAGTTAAACACCGCATTACATGACCAGAGCCAATTTGTAATGAGGCATCAACACGAATAACGGCTTTCATTAATTCAGGCGTTTAAAATCACCATGACATAAAGGACCATCTAGAACTGTTTCTACATCCAAGCCTTCTTCACAGTCCTTGATTAATGCAAAAATTGGATCAAGTTTTGTAAAATATTCGTCAATCACATTTTGTGTGTGCTCCATGCAAACATATACACTATTACCGGCAAGATAACCTTGCTTCAACATCTCTTGAGTAATAAGAGTTTTATAAGAAAGCGCATTAGCCGAATTAAATGTAAAGCCACTCAAAGCAGGTATGCCCCAGGTATTAATATCTAATTCATATTTCTCAGCAAGAATCTTCCATTGGCTGGAGATATGATTACCTTTTTCAGTAATATACTCCCAAGATTTCTCTCGCTCCATAACCTCCAATGTTTTTAATGCTGCAGCTGAACCTATGCGCTCAGTCCAAAATGTTGAACTTATAAATGTTTGCTGTGCAGCCTGCATAACCTCCTGTTCGCCTATGCAAGCAGTAACCGCGTAGCCATTACCCATGGCCTTCCCAAAAATAGCCATATCAGGCTGTACATCATATTTTTTATGAAGGCCTCCAAAAGTTTCTCTAAAACCGGAAGTGCACTCATCAAATATTAAAACTATATTATTTTGTGAAGCAATATCTCGAACCTTTTGTAAAAAATTATCTTTTGGACCAGTATTTCTGGAAACTTCCATCTTAATAGCAGCAATTTCTCCTTTATTATCTTTGATTAATTTTTCCAATTGATCAATTTGATTGTACTGAAAAGGTAGCGCTGTTCCGGTTAATGCCCTAGGAACCCCTTTAGATTCCAATCCAGGCAATAGGTGTGTATCAAGATTTTTATTATCGCTAAGATTGCTAGATATATACCAGTCATGCCAGCCGTGATAACCGCAAATAGCTATTTTATCTCTGCCGGTAAATGCTCTAGCTATCCTAACTGCAACTGAATTTATCTCGCCGCCAGATCTGGCAAACCTAACCATGCTTGCCCAAGGATGTAACTGAACTAATTTTTCAGCTAAATATACCTCTTCCGGGCAGTTTAAGGTCGACATATTTCCGTCCTGTATAATTTTTTGAACAGCCTCATCAACCTCTGGATGTCCGTAACCAAGTATATTGGTTCCGACACCCATCAAGGATGTATCAATAAACTCATTTCCATCTAAATCCCAGACCTTGCATCCCTTGGATCTACTAAAATAGGATGGCCATTTTTCAGGAAGAAACATCTCAGGTCTTTTGGATAAAAGCATATTACCGCCAGGTATTATTCTTTTAGCTCGTTTGTAAAGTTTTTGCCCGGTACCCATAGTGAAACCCTCATTGTTTAAAATATTTTTATTTTCAGCAAATATTTCAGGCTTTAAAGCCTTTAATTCTAATACCTTTTCCCAACCAAAAAATATATCAGGCAAAAAATGTTGGAATATCTTTGTAACTACATTTAAGTCTTCTGGCTCGTCAACAGTTAATCTCACATGAGATAGATCTTGAGAGTATTGAATAGAAGATTTTAAAAAACTATCTGTATTTCGGATATAAGTTGTTACATGCTCTCTATCCAATGATGAGACGGCTTCTAAATGAGCGCGTTCAAGAGCAATGAATGACATTACCTCAACATCGAGCCCATCTGGAAAAGTTGCTGGATCTATATTAGAGAAATAATCAACATTAGCATCTTTGAATCCCTGAATGCATTGATCCACTAGCCTTGAATCAATTAAAGGGCAGTCGCCGGTAATTCTAACCACTATATCTGCATTAAAATACTTAGCTGACTCATAAAACCTTTTTAATACATCTTTTTCACTACCTCTAGAGCATTGAAAGCCCAATGATTCTACAAATAATTGAAGTTTATTATTAAGAGGTTCTTCTGAGGTCGCAACTACAATTTTGTCTATCTCAGTTGAGCATGATAACCGAGTCAATAGTAATTCAATCAATGGCTTATCAGCAATCTGTCTTAAAACTTTTTCAGGCAGCCTTACTGAACCTAGTCTTGCCTGAACCAGTGCTATAACTTTCATAACGAATCCCAGTTTGATGGGTTTAATAAGAGAGCATCATCAGTGAATAACTCATCAGGAATTGTTGGCAAAAATCCTGATGTGGCCTGCACTATCTCTGTTAATTGCTGCGCTGTATCTATCCCAACTAAAACCTTAGATATTTCTGATACAGACATAACATACCTAACAGATGCTTCAAGTGGCGATATCCTATGATCATTCAACCAATCATGCCATATTTTCCATAAGTTACTCCACGGATTAAATTTTCTGGGCATACTTTTATCTGACATGAGAGTTAATCCTTGCAAGAAAATAGATCGAGCATGAACTTCGATGCCTTTAGAGTTAAGTAATTCAAGCATTCCGCTATCAATTAATCTTCTGTCAAATATATTAAAAGGAAGTTGAACCATATCAACATCAAAATTATTGATAACAAAAGTTAATTGTTGGTTATCGTATACAGATACACCGATCTTTTTTATTTTTCCAGCTTTTTTTAAATTTTTAAGATGATCAATTATTCTGAATGCGCCAGCCTTTAATAAGTCGTCAGTATTGTGAACCAGTAGCGCGTGAACTGAGTCCAACTTTAAATCTTTTAGTGAATTATTAAAATCTTGATTTAATAATAAAATTTCATCATCGCTAATATCGGTACTATCAAAATGCCTTGTCTTAGTTACAACCTTAAAATCCTTAGTATTCATTGTACCTATGACTTTTTCACTATCTCCGTAAGTGGGTGCGGTGTCTAAGAAATTTATATCAACTGATTTGGCGTAGTGCAAAATGTTCTGCACTTCTTTGGGTTTAACCTTGCCATGAATCGAATTAATACCATAATCCATTCCAAATTGAGCAGTGCCAAGTACCAGTTTATTCATTCATATTAATTTCTAGATGAGGTTGAGCATATAAATATCCAGCAAAACCGTCTTTAAAATGAGAAATAGATAGCTCTTTACCCGAGGCAGAGCTATCCTTAAGATTTGTAGCCTTTTGTCCCAAAAGATATGTTTTGCAGCCAATATCTTTAAGTTTTTTTATTGCTATCATTTGAATAGCATGGCCAATGGGCTTATCAAATAACTCTCTTTTGTATGCTCCTACAGAATACATACCTATATCTCTTGAATAAGTAAAAAGACCCGCGCCAATTAACTCCATGTCATCCCTAGCAGTAACCAAGAAAGCTTCTTTATTTTTTATTTGTGCTTTTTGAATACTCCAGGTACTCATGCTTCTTGTTTGCTTGCCAGCCTCTGCAAGGTGAAGCTTTCTAAATTCCTCAAAGGCCTTTTCAATGTTATCTTCACAAATTTCAACCCTCCATTCTTTAAGGGCCTTATTCACTAGAGGTTTATAGCTTTTTCTAAACCCCAATCTAATGTCTTCAATGGTATGTTGTAAATCGATAGCGAATTGATATGTTGTAAAATCTTTATTAGCTCTATCAAGCCAAAGAAGAAACCAGCTTGAAAGAATTCTAGAATGCTCAAAAATTATAATTTTTCTTATTTCTAGTTTTTTAGCAATAATATTGATAACTTCTAATATTTGCTGTTCTAATCTCTTCCTTAATCTTCTAGGAACATCATCAATAAATAATGGTGAGATTAAACCTGAGCCATTTGAGGTTATGGTCCAACCATCTTTTTCTTGGCAAACAAATAATGGAACAATGGCCACTGGTTTATTGCTCTCATACAGCATAAAAGACATATTGCTTCCCTGAAAGTAGGCTGAATAGTATTCAATGGTGCTTTCTAAATGAAAGACTGAGATATCAGAAGAGATATTTAAGACCTGATTCCAGCTTGATAGATCAAAACTAAGATTTTCAAAATCTTTTGAGAGGATATTTTTCGTATCTTCAATCATGCTGGATGCAGCTAACCACCCTTTTACACTGATCCTCTGTTAAATCAAAATAAATTGGGAGGCTTAGACAATGCTCATAAACACTTTCACTATTTTTGAGGCTCTCGGACTCATGAAATGGGTGCGAAGTAACTGGAATATAATGAACTTGGGTTTGTATGCCACTATCTAAAAGTTCTGCAAAAACTTTTTTTCTATCCTCCACTTGAATAACAAATAAGTGCCATGAGGAATTTGAGTCAGGGTGTTGAAATGGAGTAATAGTCTCATTTAAATTTTCAAGATAGAAACTAGCAATTTCTCGCCGCCTAGATACAAAACTATCGAGTCTTTTTAACTGGCTTATGCCCAAGGCTGCTTGGATTTCAGTTAGTCTATAGTTGAAGCCTAGAATATGCTGTTCGTAATACCACGGTCCATGAGGTTTAGACTTAAATTTATCCTCTTCTTTTGTTATGCCATGAGTTCTGAGCAAGGATACCTTTTCATCCAAAGCTTTAGAATTAGTTGTAATTGCGCCCCCCTCTCCTGTGGTGATCATCTTCACAGGATGAAAACTAAATACAGACATATGACTATATTCACAATTACCCACTTTTTTACCTAAGTATGAGCCGCCCAGAGCATGACTAGCATCCTCAATAACTTTAAAGTTATATTCTTTTGATAATTCCCATATTTCTTTCATCTCACAACTCTGCCCAGCAAAATGAACAGGCACTACTAGTTTTGGAAGTCTGTTATCTATTTTTGCTTGCCTTAATTTTTTTTCTAATTGTTCGACAGACATGTTGTATGTCTTTTGATCTATATCCACAAAATCAACTTCTGCACCACAAAATAAAGCAGCATTTACTGTAGAGACAAAAGTGTTAGGGGAGGTCCATACAATATCTCCTTTTTGCAACCCAACTGCTAAATATCCTAAGTGAAGAGCGGCTGTAGCATTGGAGACTACCTTGGCATATTTAACATTACAATATTTTTTTAAATTTTCTTCAAACTCAGGCACTTTTGGCCCTTGCGTTAAAAAATCTGACTTTAAGACATCAACGACAGCATCTATATCATCTTGATTAATATTTTGTTTGCCGTAGTAAATCATAATAATATTTGTCTTCTTGCTGAATGCGTATTTAAAAAGATACTAATTATAGAGAAACTAAGGTGCGAGCAGTAAATAAATAATTTGTAAGGTTTTTTCAATTGATATTTTTTTTATAGCCCTGTCTTTACCAATATAGGCACTATTATACAGCCCTTAATCTCTACTTTGTTCAAGATTAACACTATTAAATATTAATGATGCAATTTTTATTGATCCTGAACCAGTAAGGTGCCCATAGTCAAAAGTAATTGGTTCAATTTTTGGGTATTTTACTTGAGAAAGGCATTGGCTGGACTTGCATAGTAAGTCCAACAATGAAACAAATAATAAATTTTCAGCATTAATCTCTAAAACTATTGCATTAATTGAATTATCTCTGGACTTAACCTTGCTAAATAGTTGATTTTCAATGTATGTCGCTTCTCCATCGAGCAATAGATTGGCTCTTAACATAGTACTTGGAAGAGATGGAATCCATTGCGGCAAGCCTCCAAGAATAAAAAAATTAACTGAAGGATGTTGCTTTGAAATAGTATCTAAAGTGGCAGCGAGAGAATTATCTGATTTCTGGGTTTGATAATTTATCCAGTTAGCGCTTAGTAACACAGATCGAGGTTTTGTTTCGGCAATGTATTCTGAAATATACTGGTTAATACTTGAGCAGTGAGGCCTACCCATAATTTCTAAATTAAGCATTGGGGGGCAACCTGATGAAGTTAATTGTGAAACATTCCCAAGCTTCGTCATCCCGTAACTTAAAGATGCAGCGTGCGAATCACCCCAGATTAA